>ERZ1740062.430-NODE-430-length-23660-cov-3.833171_pt1 | contig 23660 bp, 28 predicted proteins | sample MGYA00581741_ERZ1740062 | MGnify/ENA primary metagenome ERZ1740062 (study PRJEB43018, sample SAMN04849747) | marine metagenome | isolation source: floating plastic debris | place: Pacific Ocean | collected 2008-09-01 | study: EMG produced TPA metagenomics assembly...
TGCATGATGAGTACCAGTATTTCTGGAGCTATATCCCGCATTTCATCCATTCACCCTTCTATGTCTATGCCTATGCGTTTGGTGACTGTCTGGTGAATGCGCTCTATGCCATCTATCAGGAGGCGGAGAGCGGCTTTCAGGAGAAATATTTCGATATGCTCAAAGCGGGCGGGACCCTTCGGCACAAGGAACTGCTCGCGCCGTTCAATCTGGATGCGTCCGATCCGGCGTTCTGGTCAAAAGGCCTCAGCGTGATTGAGGGCTTTATCGACGAGTTGGAGACGCTTTAGGCGGCTGTATTTTTGCTTTTTATTGCGTTGCACACGACATTCTGTTGCCCGACGGACATTTTTCGGTATATTTCAGGTCAAATTATAACAGTACCGAAATAGACGAGGGGTTTATCGTTATGCATGAAAACGGAAGTATGGACATTTCAGCCCAGAAGGAAAGCTTCGATGCTTTCATCAAGCTGTTCAAATATGGCACCATTTTCCTGGTGATCCTGTTGATCCTGATGGCGATTTTCCTGACCTAGCGGATAACCGGATCGCTTTAGCGCGGCCGATACCATCCTGCGGCGCGGCGGGACGCCTGTCATTCCCGCATCAAACAACAGATAAGAGGATCGATTATGAAGATCGCCATCCCCCGGGAGCGCCGGGAAAATGAAAAGCGCGTCGCGGCGTCGCCGGACACCGTGAAAAAATTCGTTGGTCTCGGCGCCGAGGTTATTATCGAGACAGGGGCGGGTAGCGCCAGTTCCTTCTCCGATGCAGATTTTGAGGCCGCAGGTGCAACCATCGCCGCCGATGAGGCCGCTGCGCTGAAAGACGCCGATATTGTCCTGAAGATCCAGCGCCCCCTCACCAAGGAAGAGGGTGAGGACGAAATCGCGCTGATGAAAAAGGGCGCGGTCCTGATGGGTCATCTCGCCGCGCTCCAGAACAAGGATCTGGCGGCGACCTATGCAAAGGCCGGGATCACCGCAATCTCGCTGGAACTGCTGCCGCGTATCAGCCGTGCGCAGTCCATGGATATCCTCTCCAGCCAGTCGAATCTCGCGGGTTATAAGGCCGTGCTGGATGCGACGGCGGAATATGGCAAGGCGCTGCCGATGATGATGTCAGCGTCCGGCACCATCGCGCCCGCCAATTGCTTTATCATGGGGTTTGGCGTTGCCGGACTTCAGGCCATCGCCACCGCGCGCCGCCTTGGTGCTGTCGTGACGGCGACGGACGTGCGTGCCGCGACGAAAGAGCAGGTCGAGAGCCTCGGCGCGAAATTCGTCATGGTCGAGTCGGAAGAAACCGGCGAAACCGAGGGCGGCTACGCCAAGGAAATGAGCGATGACTACAAGAAACGCCAGGCGGAACTTGTGTTCGAACATATCAAGAAACAGGACATCGTGATCACGACCGCGCTCATTCCGGGGCGGGAGGCACCGATCCTGATTACAGATGAGATGCTCGCCGTGATGAAGCCGGGCTCTGTCATCGTCGATCTCGCGGTTGAGGCCGGGGGCAATGTCACCCAGTCGAAGCCGGGTGAGGTTGTGACGACCGACAATGGCGTCAAGATTGTCGGCCATCTCAATGTGCCGGGCCGTCTGGCGAGTGATGCCTCGTCGCTGTTTGCGAAAAATCTTCTCAATTTCCTCACCCCGATGATCGACAAGGAAACGGGGAATTTGAACCTGAACTGGGAGGACGAGCTTGTGACCGGTACGGCGCTCACCCGTGATGGCAACATTATCCACCCGCAACTAACCGAGGGAGGGAACTGATTATGGATATGGTAGATCCAACCGTTTTCCGGCTTGCTATTTTCGTGCTCGCCATTTTTGTCGGCTATTACGTGGTCTGGAGTGTAACGCCGGCCCTTCATACGCCCCTGATGGCCGTGACCAACGCTATCTCCTCGGTGATTATCGTTGGGGCGCTGATCGCGGCGGGCCCGGCAGAAGTGAACCTCGCCAAGATTTTCGGCTTTATCGCCATCGTGCTCGCCTCGGTCAATATCTTCGGGGGCTTCCTCGTGACCCAGCGGATGCTGTCCATGTTCAAGATATAACAGAAATAAGGGGGACGATCCGTGTCAGCTAACTTTACGGCGCTTGCCTATCTGGTCTCCGCCATTCTTTTCGTTCTGGCGCTTCGCGGCCTGTCCTCACCGGACAGCTCCCGGCGCGGGAATATCATGGGCATGGCCGGTATGGCCATCGCCATTATTGTCACCATTCTCCGTCCCGACGTTGTCTCCTATGAGTGGATCATCGGCGGTATTGTCGTCGGTGGCGCCATCGGTGCGGTGATTGCCCAGCGCATTGCCATGCCCGCCATGCCGCAGCTCGTGGCGGCTTTCCATAGTCTCGTCGGCCTTGCCGCTGTGCTGGTTGCCGCGGCTGCCTTCTATAACCCGGACGCTTATGGCATCCTCGGGGCGGGCGGCGAACTGACGGTTCTCTCCCGGATCGAGATGTCTATCGGTATCGTGGTCGGCGCCATCACCTTCTCGGGCTCCGTTTTCGCCTTCACCAAGTTGCTGGGGCTTGTCTCCGGCATTCCGGTGATCTTCCCGGGGCAGCATTTCGTCAATCTGCTGATCGGCCTTGCCATCGTTGCGCTGATTATCTGGTTCTGCATTGATCTCGACCCGACGATCTTCTGGGCCATGACGATCCTTGCCTTCGTGATCGGTTTCCTGATCATCATCCCGATCGGCGGCGCCGATATGCCGGTGGTAGTCTCGATGCTGAACAGCTATTCCGGCTGGGCGGCGGCGGGCATCGGCTTCACGCTAGAAAACACCGCGCTGATCATCGTGGGCGCGCTTGTGGGCTCTTCGGGTGCGATCCTCTCCTACATCATGTGTAAGGCGATGAACCGCTCCTTCTTCAGCGTCATTCTCGGTGGAATCGGTGGAGATACGGCAGCGGCCGGTCCCGACAAGGGCGACCGTCCGTACAAGGCGGGCTCCGCCGATGATGCGGCCTTCATCATGAAGAATGCGGGCAAGGTCATCATCGTGCCGGGTTACGGCCTTGCGGTGGCGCAGGCCCAGCATGCGCTCCGTGAGATGGTCGATGCCCTGAAGGAAGAGGGGGTCGAGGTTGTCTACGCCATTCACCCGGTCGCGGGCCGTATGCCCGGCCATATGAATGTGCTGCTGGCCGAAGCCAATGTCCCCTATGACGAGGTGTTCGAGCTGGAGGAAATCAACTCCGACTTCTCCGGCGCCGATGTGGCGCTGGTGGTGGGCGCGAACGACGTGACCAACCCCGCCGCCCGTGATGACCCATCGAGCCCGATCTACGGCATGCCGATCCTCGATGTGGACAAGGCGCGCACGGTGCTGTTCGTGAAACGCTCCATGTCGTCCGGTTACGCTGGTATCGACAACGACCTGTTCTACAAGGACAACACCATGATGCTCCTCGCCGACGCGAAGAAAATGGTCGAGGATATCATCAAGGCGCTGTAAGCAACGCCTTCACTAAAACAAAAGCCGCTGGTGAGAGCCAGCGGCTTTTTTGTTGACTACAGTATTTCCAGTTGTAGGATTACATTTTTGGTAATACGTGTCATTAGTGTAGAAGTCTCGTGAGGCTAGAAAAATATTTGTATCTTCTGTGCCTCACGTTGCTGGTCGGCGGGTGCGCGCAGGACAGAAATGAGTTCCTCAAGCCCATCTGGTTCGAGGCGGTCGGGAATGGGGCTTATATGAGCCTCAATCCGGACATGGAATATCATCCGGACCGAAGAAAAAAATTGGACGATGCCGCCAAACTTTTGAAGAGAAAAATCGAGAAAAATGCCAATGGAAACTCGTTGGAAGCGCGGGTTGCCTTTTTAGAGCGGCACGGCTTTTTTTGCGATTCTTACCTAACTGAAAAGACGTTGCCGAAAGGCGTATTACGGAACGATATCCTTAACAGTAGGAAGCTGTACTTTGTAGATAAATTGAGTATATGCGGGACAATTTATTCAGGAGGGCCAAGAATACTGTTCTTATGGCCGTGGATGACAAGAAAAATGGAGGGACTGCTGATATGGCAGGTCCTTATCACCGAAAAGGACAAGCGGATAGACGTCTTCGCCTTTGTTGATGATTTAGGATTCGAAAAGTTCAGATATATAGCAGAATCAGGAAAACTGGATAACTAGGCCGTATAGAGCACTATTAGGTAGGGCGCGTATCCAAATCAAAAGCTGCTGGCGAAGGTCAGTGGCCTTTTTGTTTTTTGACGTTTTAGTTTATTAGTATGTTGTTTAGAAAATTTCTATCAGGTGTAGTGGTGAGATTAAAAAAATTCTTAATTGTCATTTTGGTAATCTGTGGAATTTTTTTAGTCGATTTTTTACTGGCTGGATTAGCAAATCTGTTAATTCTTGCGAATGACGCTGACTTCGAAGAAGAATTTTCAAAGGTAGAGTTGGACTATACCCCCATAAATGATGAGGTTTTCGGAAAGAAAGTGTGCTCGTTTAAGTACAAATTCTTTATTTATGGTTATCAAACGTGTTTTAGGCCGCGCGGGATTTTAGGACGTGAAAGTTCAGAGGTAGGATATGTTTATGTATATCATAAGCCGCGCCCGAAATTAGCACTTTTGTTTCGCGGTGATGGGCCTGATAATTATTACTTTAGAGAAAATTATCTAGGCGAAGCTACCAAGTTTATTCCGAAAATTGATGATCAAGATATGAAATAAAAAACTTGCAGAAACACGCGGCTTTTTCTTCGAGTTGAACTTGGTGAAACAATGAATATAAGCATAGTGCTCAGCATACTACTGATCATAGTAATCGCATATATAGCAGTAAAAATTATCAGAGAGCTTGGATACTATCACTCAGTGAAGTGGGATTTTTCGAGAGATCGTTGCCACGCTCACTATTTTATCAGGTTTTTGTCGGAGTATTTTGGTATTGCGGTGGGGTTGGTCAAGCTGATTATACTCGCATCCGTTTTGATTGTGCTAATTACAATACTCAAAGACGTCGGTGGTCAATTAATGGGAAATTAAATTGAGAATGATGCATTCCGCTGACGACAAAAAATTCACTTATGATCGTGATACAAGTACGGTTCGATTGCTCGAGGATCCAGATATTAGTTTGAAAATAATGGGTTTTATGCCTGAGCAAGGGTTTGTATGGATTTTAGGGCATAAGAATAAGAGTATTGGTCTTACAAATATGGATCCAGATGGTACCAAGCACTATGCTGAGATTACCAAAGATGGATCAGTTACTAGAATAATCGCTGACATTGGCATTTATGTATCCAACGGCTCACGTCGTCCACCTTATGCTCCCTCGTATAAATTTCATGATCGGTCAGAATTAGAAGATACACTTCAGGCGATAGAGAGAATCTTCTCTGTATTGCCGGATGATGATAATTACGTAGAGGGAACGGGCTGCGGGAAGCTGCGCTTTTCAAACGGCATGCTGGAGAGGATTGAAAACGGGGCCTATATCAGGTGAACGAACTCCCTTTTACCCTGATCATAATGGCAGTGAACTTTGTGATAGTCGTTATTTGGTATCAGCAGCTTGTCAGGGAGTTACTAAAGGCAGGAGTAGATAGGGAAGAGCTGGCCATTGCTAAGATATGGCTGCTTCAATACAAGAGAGCCTCGAATGACGTTAAAGGGGCGTTGGTTAAATTTTATTGCAAGCTGTTTGTGTTGTTCCTGGTGTCATTAGCTCTAAAATTCATTGTCGGTTTTTAACAGAACCCCGCCGCCTTTTGTGATACGGCGCACTTGATCCTGCCGCAGAAAAGCTCATTTCCCAAGGGTGGGGCTAATGAAGGAGTGTGGCGATGCGCATTTTACTGATCGGGGCGGCGCTGTTCCTGCTGGCGGCCTGTCAGACGACGACGGCGGAGCAGGACCCGGACCTGATGTGTTGCACCTGGGGCAATAACCAGCATCCGTAAAGACGTCGGGCCGGGTGCCTCAGTAAAGATTTTCCTTATAGGCGACTTCCAGATAGGCGTCGGACTGCTCGGCGTCCATCCCGGCGATCTGGTCGGCAAGCACCTGCCCCAGTGTCGGGAAGACGCTGCGCTCGACCTTACTTTCCTCCGCCCAGAGTTTGGAGCGGATCAGCGCCTTCGCGCAATGCATATAGGCCGACGTCACCTCGATCTTCAGCACCGATCTCGGCAGTTTGCCATCGACGGCGTGGGCTTCCATCAGTTCAGGATCAACGCTGATCGTCGCCCTGCCATTGATGCGCAGGGTCTCGTTAATCCCCGGCACGAGAAAGATCATGCCGACGGCGGGATTGCGGAGGATGTTGAGCATACTGTCGAGGCGGTTGTTCCCGGGCCGATCAGGGATCACCAGCGTATTGTCGTCCAATACGGAGACAAAGCCCGGCGCATCGCCGCGCGGGGAGGCATCGGCCGTCCCGTCGCCGCCATCGGTGCTCAACACGAGGAAGGGGGAGAGGGTAATGAAGTCACGGCAATGCTTGTCGAGCCGGAAAATTTCCTTCTGGATGGCGCGCCCCGCCGGCTGCTTATAGACGCTGTACAGATCGTCGACGGTGGTGATGCTATGCTCTGTCATGGACAAATCTCCATATTTTTCTTTGTTCTCGTTGCGCCGCTGGTTTACAAATTTGTATAGGAGAAATTACTGGTGATCAATTGCGACGGATTGGGAAAGCCCTTATCGTTCAAATAATATCGGATTTAATGTCGGAGATTGCCCGTGTTTTATGATCGCTTTACCCGCCTCTTGCATCTGCTTTTCGCCTTTGGCATCGTCGCACAGCTTTTCATCAGCGAATGGATGGTTCATCCAAGGCCGGACAAGGCCGGCAACTTTCTTTATGAGGTTCATGAGAAAGTCGGCATCGCGCTCTTTGCGGTGCTTCTGATCCATTGGCTCTGGTCCTTCGTCCGCGGCGGCCCTGTGTCGCTGGGGGAGCTTTTCCCCTGGTTTTCAAACGCTCGCCGCGCCGTGCTCTGGCAGGATATCAAGCGGTATCTGAGGGCGATCCTCACCATACGTTTGCCGCCCGCCGATGAACCGAGCCCGCTTGCCGGTGCGATCCAGGGGCTCGGACTTTTGGTCGCCACCGGCCTCGCGGCGACGGGGACATTGATCTTCTTCAACGTGGGGGAAAACTGGCAGTTCAGTAGCTGGCTCCATCTTGTAAAGGAAGTGCATGAACTCCTCGGTCCGGCGATGTGGACCTATCTCGTTGTGCATGTTGGCGCGTCGGTCCTGCATGAGATTTTCGGCCACCGGATCATTCATTCGATGTTCAGTTTTCTCAAAAAAAATCCGGACAGCTGACGCGGCCCGGATTTTTTCTGGATGGGAGCAGAATTTAGCTGGCCATGGAGCGGATGTCTTTGAGGACTGATTCTACTTCCTCGCGCAGCTTGGCGGAGAACTGGTTTAGTTCGCCGACGGAGCCCAGAAGCTGCGTCGCGCTTTCGCCGGACGCCGTTGCCATATTGGAGACATCCATAACCGAGCGGGACACCTCGCCCGTGCTGGAGGAGGCCTGCTGCACATTCTGGGTGATTTCCAGCGTGGCGGCATTCTGTTCCTCGACCGCGGCGGTCATAACCTGAACCGTTTCGTCGATCTGCACGATCATTTCTTCGATCCGCTTGACGGCCTCCACGGCTTCTGTGGTGGCGGTCTGCATCCCGTCGATCTTGCGGGTGATCTCCTCGGTCGCGTTGGTGGTCTGTGAGGCGAGACCCTTCACTTCCGATGCCACCACGGCGAAGCCCTTGCCGGCCTCACCGGCGCGGGCGGCCTCGATCGTGGCATTGAGCGCAAGAAGGTTGGTCTGCGAGGCGATGTTATTGATCAACTCGATAACATTGCCGATTTCACCAGCGGAAACCGCAAGCTTGCCGACAACCACATCGGTCGTTTCCGCGACATGCATGGTCTCCTTGGAAAGCGTGGCAGATACATTCACCTGACGACCGATCTCCTGCAAGGAGGCGGACAGTTCCTCGGCAGCGGAGGCGACACCGCTCACGTTGCCCGCAGCCTGTTCGGCGGCGGAGGCGATGGCGCTGGAATGACGGTCCGTATCGGCGGCGCTCGTCACCATGCTCTTGGCTTTTTCTTCCATCATGCCGGCGGAACCGGAAATCTGCTGGGCGACCGCATTGACGGAGCTCTCCAGCTTCTCGGCGATGGCCTGCGCGAAGGAGACACGTTCGGCGGCGGATTTCTCGGCCGCTTCCTGATCGCGACGTTTTTCTTCCTCAGCGCGGGTTGCTTCTTCCTGGCGGCGTTCCTCGGCCCGGGAGGCGCGAGCTTCTTCTTCCTTCTGACGCTCGATTTCCAGCGCCTTGACCTTTTCGGCATTCGCCTGAAAAACCTGAACAGCGCGGGACATGTCACCAACATCATCCTGTCGATCCAGTCCGTCGATGACGATATCATTCTCGCCGTTGGCGATGGAGGTCATCGCCTTCGTCAGCTGATTCAGCGGGCGGCCGATGAAACGACCCAGCAAAAACCCAGTCAGCAGCATAATGCCAAGGAGTGCAGCCCCGGTCAGCAGAAGTTGCTGCATCAGGTTCGCGGAAAGCTGCTCATTCAACTGGTCGAGGCTCCATCCGATGGCGGCAAAGCCGACCAATTCCCCTTTTGCGGAGGTGACGGGCGTCAGGATAATCTGATGAGATCTCGTTTTCTCCGTATATACCTCACCCTTTTCAAGTGCCGCTTTATGTTCCGGCAGCAATGCGGCCAGACCCGAGGCGGAGGGGAGAGTCTCCGAATGATATTCCGTGACGAGAGTGCCGTTATTATCAAAGGTGAGAATATCGGCGAGAACGGAGCCGTCTTTCGATGCCATCTCATGATAGACTTCCGCAATCTTGTCTGTTTTCTTCCATTTCAGAGCGCCTGAAAGCTGCTCGGCCATCAGTTCCGAAATGGTGAGGTTATTGTCTGTCGCCAAATCTTCCATGGCATGGCGCTGGTTTTGTAGTCCCAGATAGACGAGGAGCGAGAGACCCATCAGGGTCGTCGCAAATACATCAAGCAGAATTTTGCGACTGACTGTCATCTTGCTAGTGAAAGACTTCTTGTCTTTCACGATCGCTTCGTTCACGTCAGTTTCGTTCGTCGGGGTCTCTACGCTCATCTCGTGCGTTATCCTTCTATATGAGTTTATGTGAGGAATATTGGGAGGACTATTCCAGCATCTCGACATTGACGCCGACGGTTACCGCGCCGATGGCTTTCCCGGTGCTTGGGTCAACAACGGCGATACTCACCTGTGACTGATATGTCTGTGAGGAGTCATCGAATTCAACTTCGTCGACGAGAACGCCGGACGGGCCTGCGCCATATGTCTTCTGCCATTTTGCTTCGTCGCCCTGCCAATAGTCAGAGGTGACGTCGCTCTGGCCGACATTAAGTCCCTTCATGTCCATCACGAAGATTTCAGTGTATTTGCCTTCGGACTTGTCTTTGACGCCCTTGAGGTAGGTCGACAGGCTGTTGGACAGGACGGCATTGATCATCTTCTGATCTCCACCCTTGGTTTCTGCGCGCCATGCCTTATCCTGTTTATCGATATCGCCCTGGCTTAGTGAGGCAGACGCCTCATTCTGCTTATTGACGGCATCGATCACTTCGTCGGACTGTGACCAGCCACGAATTTCTGTGTCAATCAGGTTGGCGACGGCAACTTTGTAATCTTGGGCGACGGAGGTCGTTGGCAGCCCCGCAAAAATAGCGGCAGCAACGACGGAGGCAACTAGGGTACGTATCATGATCAGGACTCCATTTAGGTAGATCGTGTTTACATCAATATCAATCAATAATGGTTTGCCAAAAATAGCAATAAAACCAAGTATTCAAATATTGGCGACGAATTGTTTATTTATGGTTAATTGGTGATATTTTCTGCGCGCGATGCGTGCGTTTTTGGCGGCGCGGGGCGCTCAGGCTACCTGGCGCTGGGCTTCCTTGGGAAAGATCACTGTCACCTTGGTGCCCAGACCGAGCTCACTCTCGATATGTAGCTGTCCGTTATGCGCGGCGACAAAGGACTTAACAATGGACAGGCCAAGCCCGACACCTTCATGGGTGATGTGGGAAGAACTGTGGCCCTTGACGAAAGGCTTCGTGATGTTCGGTAGTTGGTCTTCCTTGATACCCTCGCCGGTATCCTGAACCTCGATAATCACTTCCTTTTCCGTGGCGACTGCCGAGACGGTGACCTTGTCTCCGGCATGGGAAAATTTGATCGCGTTGGTCAGCAGGTTGAGGAAAATCTGGCGCAGAGCTGTTTCATCCGCATTAAGTGTCGGAAGAGGGCCGTCGGCACACAGTGCCAACATGATTTCCTGCTTGGCGGCGCGGTGGCGCACGGACTTCACGCAGTCGGTTAGCAACTCGCGAACCGCCACCGGCTCCAGCACCAATTCGCGCTTGCCCAGCTCAATCGCGGAAATATCGAGCACCTCATCGATGAGTGGCAGGAGATGGCGGCCGCTGTGATTGATATCCTCGGCATACTCGGAGTATTTTTCATTGCAGAGCACTCCGAAATACTGACCAACCAGGATATCGCTAAAACCGATAATGGCATTGAGCGGGGTTCTGAGTTCGTGGCTCATGGTGGCGAGGAATTTCGATTTCGCAAGGCTGGCTTCCTCCGCCTTCATCAGCGCGTTACGCAGAGCCTCCTCGGTCTTTTTGTTGGCGCTGATGTCCGTGACCGAACCGCCGACCGCGATCACGTTCCCTTCGTCATCCATAATCGGGAACATCTGGCCGAAGGTCGGAATCAGGCCGTCATTGACGGTGGGGCTTACAAATTCCCGCTCGACCATCTTTTTCCCCGCGATGATTTCCTTTTCCTGCGCGAGTACCTGTTCTGCATATTCCTTGGGGAAGAACTCATATGTGTTATACCCTCTAATCTCGCGCCCACCCGGGTTGAACCACTCATGCCATTGGGAGTTGGCATGCAGGTAGTTCCCATCGATGTCCTTGATAATGATGGCGGAGGGGGAGTGTTCGATAAAGGTTCGAAAGAGCTTGTCGCTCGCCTTGATGTGGAGCTGATGGACCATGGCGAGATGAATGAGATAGGCAATGGCAATCGAGAGCAGGATCAGCGTCACAAGGACGACTTCGTCCACTATGGTATCATGGGCGGCGAGAGTCTCCGGGTTCGGGATAATGCTGACGGTCCATACGCGGTTGCCAATGACAATCCATTTATGGAATGTATTTTCACCATCCCATTCTAACGACGGGTCGATTGTGCCGAAGACAAGCTGGTCCCGGTCTTGGATCATCACGTCATATTTCTTCAAAAGCCCGTTTGGCATTGCCTCCATGATAAGCGGCTTGCTGCGGAAAACGATATTCACAAAGCCGGTCAGCCGCTCCATCTTGACTACGGGAATATAGGCGGTAAAGCCTTTGCCGCCTTGGGCGAGCTCGATCGGCGGGGTGCATTGCAGCCGGCCGGTGCGCTCCGCCGTGGCCAAGACCTTCGCTGGCATGGGGCGGGTGCGGATATCTAGATTGAGCGCGGGTTCATTGCCCTCAAGCGGCGTGACCCAGCGGATAACCCCCAGGGAATCGACCCAGTTGATCGCCTGAAAATCAGTGAATAGATCATGCAGGTAAGCCGCCTGGGTAAGGAATTCCTCGCGACCGTCAATATCTCCCTTGGCAAGTGAGTTGCGGATCTGCTGACCGATGGTCATGCGGGTTGAGATATGACTCTCCAACCGTGCGGCGAAGTTACCAAGGTCGCTGCGGCCTTCCGTGATATGGCCTTCTGTCTCCGATGTTGGCATCAGGAGCCAGGCCGCGCCGACAAGCAGAATCATGGCCATTCCGATCGCGACCGGCACACCAATTGTATGGCGCGGCAGGCGGCTCAGAAATTGCTGCAGGTTGTCACGGTTGGTCAAGCTTTTCATTCGGCGCAGTCTAGTAAATAAATTCCTAATAAACCCTAAACAACTTTCGCCAGTTTTTAGGTTTATGTCGGGGCCCGCAGCCCCGTTTTCCGCGTGCTTACCGCAGATCGAGCGGGCTTATAACACAGGACCGGGTGAGGCGGTACCTCTTTTCTCTATTTATAGCAGAAAAAAGTTATATACAGTGCCGCGCCGCAGAAATCAGGCGTTGTGACCCTCTTTCAGGCCGATCACATCGCGATAGAGGAACGATGCCGTGGAGACAATAATCGCGATAATAATGACCGATGCAATGAAATTGACGACCCCGACGAGTATGGCGACCATCGTGACGGCGCCGAACATTGATGCAATTCCGAAGGCGATCAGGGCGGCCGCGCCGACCGGCAGGATAAAGATCAGCATGGCGAGAAGGCCGCCGAGAATAAAGGAGAAGATAAGCGTCAGCCCCTCCTGCACGAAGCGTCCGCCGTCGATCGGCTGGTCGAGCGCGATAGCCGGATAGAAGAAGACGAGCATCGAGCTTGCGACAAGGGCGAGAATAACGACGACGACAATGGCCGCTTCGTCCGGCAACACGGCCACGAGGGCAGAGGCGACGGCATAGCTGATCAGGCTGACCACGACGATCAGCGCACCGAACTTGATCTCGCGCAAGCCGAAGGAAAGCGCGAAGCCGCGTCTCGCCCGCACTTCGGGCAGCAGCGAATAGCGGTGCCAGGCGACGGCGAAAATCGCATAGAGAAAGGATTCAATCACCTGTCCCGCGATGGCGAAGGCGCCATTGGTGAGGATGTTGATATAGGCCAGCACGCCTATCGCGATGACAACCGGCAGGCCGCGCATAAAACAGGCCCCCGCATTCTGGACGACAAAGACGGTCGCGGCAATCACCGCCTTTGGCACGGTCAGCAGATTTTCCAAAACATCCCTCGCGATTTTTAAGCGGCACCCGTTTCGCCCCGAGCTTATCCTATTCCGCCCCGAATTCACAGAGGGAAAGGAGTCTATTGAGGTGGCTGAAATTGCTTGTGAGGTCTTTAATAGCTTTCGGCACCTTGCGTCATTTTACTGACTCTTTCCCATATCTTATCATCGATACTGTTTTTCCAGACTGATGCAAGAACCCTTCTGTGTTTGATTTCCTGTCGTGCCCATGATTCTAACTGATCAACTACTCTGTTCCCGTGCCGAGCGAGTAAATCCTCCAGTGGACCGGCTGCGACATTGGCCAAGACAAATTCATCTTCAGTTGAATCACAGATTGCAATAGTTATTGCCAAGCCTCTCTCAGGCTCTTCATCGCACAAACGATCTAATGCTTCATAAGCCCAAAAGCTTCGATGTTCTTCACCAGGTTTTTCTTTTGAAGAACAGAAATTCTTCCAAGTTTCAACTAGTATCCGTTCTTCACTTTCTTTACCACTGTTCCGCTGTATGTTGATCAGCGAAGGGTCTTTTTGTCTTAAAATAACAAAAAATATCGCGCCGATGGCGATAAAGGCGATGGACAGGGGAAGCAGAAGAATTGCCCGGGTTTTGTATATTTCGGACATGATGGGCTCGGCGGGCACGGAAAAATCCGCATACTGAAACGCCAGCGTCAGCAAGTATAAGCCATAAATAATACAACAGCCAGACAAGACCCACTTCGATATTGATTGAAGCATTAAGTAAATCCCGGCTTTATCTGTCACTCGGCATCAAACAGGAACATCCGGGCCTGTTCCTGTCGCGTGTTAAAATCGATGCTGGATATCTCATCGAGTTTCATAGTCGCGAGACCATCATCTTCTCCGAACTGGTTTATCAGCCGGATGCTCACGACGTCCGGTTCAAGAGCTTCAATATAGCCGGTCAGGGACTCGTCGGAGTGTCGCTCCCATAGAGCGATCACTACGCGTTCTTTGAGGGATTCCTTCAAGCTATCAATGATGAGGTTTCCCGATGATGGAGAGTCCGGAATGACCTCGGTAAAAATACGCCCCCGGTTGCGCCGAAGCTTCTCTATTTTTGCTTCGTATTTACCGCTTTGCTCGACTTTGGATATTTCACAAAGGGGCCTGATTTCATATCCGACGTCATCCCCGAATGGTGAAATCGCTCGCAACCGCAGATGCGTCTCTGTCACCATATCGACATATCCAACGGAATACTGATCCCAGTCATCGGAGTCCGTGTGGACGGAAACCAGTTCATTCTTGCCGCATAACTCATCAAGAGTATTTTTGAATGCTTCTGTCACGGAATTTTCTCACCATTTGTAGATATTGACCTGATTAAGAAGTGTACTTGTTTCTGATTGTTTATTTTCCGATAGATCAACCCCGCCCCATGAGGGAGTCATCAAATGTAAATGGTCATGTTTGCCTTCAACCAAGAGAGTGAGAGCATCGATTAAATTTTCAAGTCCCTCATCGTTACAATGAATATCGAGAACGTTATGACGTTCGCGAAGCTCGAAAGTAAGGGTATAGTCTGAATCTGCCATTTTGCCTTCCCGAAGTATGTAAGCTTCCTATCTTGCAGGCAACTTCCTTGACATTTCATTAAATCTATACTAGTATATATGCCTTCCCTAATCGTGACAAACTATCGTACCTAAATCATCGGTCAGGTGTGAGAAAGCCGCGCAGATTTCTCCACGCGGCTTTCTGCGTCAGCGGGAGGATCTCAGGCAGTCCGGGGATGGTGATCCCCCAGGCGCTTGAGGCCGACGGTTTGAAGGGTTGCGAGGACAGCAACGGCAATGGCGAGGATCTCGATCAACCAGCTGCCCTCCACCGTCAAACGGTCCTGGAACAAGAGGAGGGAAAGACCACTCCCCACCACCCAGGCAACGTCGGCGGCAATGATGAGCTTGGCGAACAGCGGATTTATCGGTTTCCGCGTGGCCGTCACGGCGACATCGGCGGCGAAGAGCACCAAGCCCACCCCAAGCGTGTAGAGGATCCATGGAGCGATCCCCGTCCAGCGCGCAAGCGGGTCCGCGAAGGCGAGCGCCACCCCTCCGGTTAGAAGCGACGTCCCGGCATTGATCAGCAGGGTGTTTCGTAGCAGGTTTGACTTAACCATCATCTTGATCTCCTTTCAGTCAGGCCCGGCCATGGTGGCCGCTGAAAGCAGGATGGCGGGGAGAGGTTATCTTCTCAATTACCTTGATGGTAATGTTCCTGATCTTTTTTTCGGGCTATTCTGGATGCCGGATTATCGAGAAAGGAAAGAAGATGACTGCGTCTGCCTTGCAAACCCCGGTGCCCGAGCTCGGTCGGCTTTTGAAGCACTGGCGGCAGGTTCAGGGAATGAGCCAGCTCGATCTCGCCCTTTTGGCGGAGAGTTCGGCCCGGCACCTGAGCTTTATCGAGACCGGCCGCGCAAGCCCGAGCCGGGAGATGGTGCTGCGCCTTTCCGAGGCGCTGGAGCTTCCGCTCAGGGAACGGAACCGTCTCTTGAATGCGGCGGGCTATACGGCGGCCTATCATGCGCGCGCGCTGGAGGATGCCGAGTTCGACAAGGTGCGCGAAGCACTTGATTTCATGCTCCAGAAACAGGAGCCATACCCCGCGCTGGTGATGAACCGCGCCTTCGATGTGCTGATGATCAACGGGGCCGGGGCGAAGATGCTCGCGCTTTTGGGGCTTGCGGCGGGCGACGGGAAAGGGCCGCCGAATATCCTGCGGCTCACCCTGCACCCGGACGGGCTCAAACGGGTGATCCGGGACTGGGAACGCGCGGCGGGTCATCTGATCGAGCGGGCGCATCGGCAATTGAAGGGGGCGGAGGAAAATGACCCGCTCCGTCAGTTAATGGCCGAAGTTTTGACTTATTCGGACGTGCCCGAAAGTTTTGCGATTGAAAATCCGTCCGCCGATGCGCTGCCCGTGCTGCCGCTGGAATTTGAGTATGGCGGCAATGTCCTGTCCTGGATCACGACGGTCGCGAGTTTCGGAACCCCGCAGGATGTGACGGCGGAGGAAATTATGGTGGAGAGCTTTTTTCCGGCTGATGAGGAGACGGACAAGTTGATCCGCGCCCTGATGGCGGAGGAGGGGGGCTGAGCCTAATTTTATGTGATCACGTCAAAAACACCAAAAGCCGCAGACCGGACGTCCGGTGCGGCTTTTTGAATTCTGGGAACCCGGCGAACCGGGAAGGCAGCTTAGCCTTCGCGCTGCATCCGCTTGCGAGCGAGCTTGCGGGCGCGTCGAATGGCTTCCGCTTTCTGGCGGGCGCGCTTTTCGGACGGCTTTTCATAGGCGCCCCGGAGCTTCAGCTCACGGAAGATGCCTTCGCGTTGCATTTTCTTTTTCAGCGCACGGAGCGCCTGGTCTACATTGTTGTCACGTACAGAAACTTGCACAGTTAATCGTGCTCCTATCTAATCGTCTAAAGTTAAACCGGTTACGGAGTGGCGCGGGTGTAGCACGCTTGCATCCCACTGTGAAGGGGGAAACCGCATTTTTAAGGTGAAATCCTTAAAGAAAAGAGTAAATAACATAAAAGACACGAAATTGGAAGGGCTTATGACGGTTCGAGACATTCTGAAAATGGGCAATCCGATCTTGCGCGAGCAGGCGGAACCCCTCATTCCGCCCTTCGGCGATGATATATATCAGCTGGTGGAGGATATGCGCGAAAGCCTGGACGCGGTCGGCGGGGTTGGCCTTGCCGCGCCGCAGATCGGTATTTCGAAATCCCTCGTCATTTTCGAGGTCCCGGCCGAGCGGGTCGAGATGGAGGAGGGGGATATGGCGGAGAGCGTTCCCTCCACCGTCCTGATCAATCCCAAAATCGAACCGCTCAGCGATGAGATCGAGCTCGGATGGGAGGGCTGTCTCTCGGTTCCCGGCATGCGGGGCCTTGTCCCGCGCCACACCCATATCCGCTATAGCGGCCTCGGCCTCAATGGCAAGGAAATCAGCGTCGAGGCGCGCGGCTTCCATGCCCGCGTCGTGCAGCATGAATGCGACCATCTTTTCGGCATTCTCTATCCCGAACGGATGACAGACATGCGCTATCTGATGTATGAAAGTGAGGTGCAGGCCTTTATGGAGGATCTGCGCGCGAAATCCGAACCGGCGGAGGAAGAGACATGAGCAAAAAAGCAGCGGAGACCGAGCGGGAATGGCAGACGCGCCTGCTGGACGCGGTGCTGCCCCATGTTCTCTTCGACGGCTGGAGCCGCAAGGCGATGAAGGCCGCGGCGGAGGATCTGGGGGAGGATATCTCGACACTCGATCTCGCCTTTCCGGAGGGGGCGACGGATATGATCCGCCTCTTTATCGAGAATGCCGACGACGCGATGGAGGCGGAGCTTGAAAAGCGCGACGTGCTGAGCCTTAAAATACGCGAACGCATCACGCTCGCCATAAGAATCCGGCTGGAGCTTTATGAGGGAAATAAGGAGGCGGTGCGCCGCGCCGTCAATATCCTTGCCCTCCCGCAGAACGCGCCGCTCGCCCTCAAACTCACCGCCAATACGGTGAGCCGTATGTGGTGGGCGACGGGGGATGCCTCCGCCGATTATAACTGGTACACCAAGCGGCTGACCTTGGCGGGCGTTTATGCCGCGACGCTGCTCTACTGGCTCGCCGACAAGTCCGAGGGGCACCAGAAAACCTGGGAATTCCTCGACCGCCGGATCGAGAATGTCATGCAGATCGAGACTGCCAAATTCAAATGCCGCGAACGCCTCAAGGAAAAACCCGACTTTTCGCATTTCCCGAGCGCGCAACGCTTTTGGCGGAACCTGACGGAACGCTGAGGGGAAATTGGGCGTCAGAAGCAAGATGATAGGGATTACGACAGCTAGCTGGATAATTTCCGTGCTTGGTTTTCTATTCATTGTCATCTCGGGGATTGAGGGTCCCTTTGTGCTCGACGCATTTTCACCGACTTGGCTTTTCCCAATATATGTGTTTCTTCATACAGCGCCTGCCTTCGTATTTATCACAATAATATGCACGACCTACACGAGCCTATGCCGGGTATACCCGGGTATCTCGGCCATTCTGCTGTTTTTATTGACGCCATTAGTAATTTTTGTCCCGTTGCTTGTTTTTTCTTCTGATGTTTCACAGGGGTCGAAGTTGATCAAAGGACTTATTGCTATATATGGCGCTTCCGCGCCTTTCGTGTTTATCGCCTGTGGGTGCTTCTATTTTTTGCTAAAATGGGATGTTAAGCGGGAAAAGAGAGTTGCCGTTTGATTAAATTTTGTCTCGAAATTAGAAATTTCGCGGCTCAAAATACTACTGGCTTTTTTTAAAGAAAAGGGGCGCAAAGTGGGCTTTGCTCTTTTGATTGCTTTTATGTTCTACATGATGGTTGTTGGCATCCCCATCAGCTTTATCGCAAGAAGATTTTCAAAAAAATCCAGTCGAGTTTGGGTGCGAATTATTTTGGGAGCTTTTTTTATAATTTTGCCCTTCTCGGAAGTTATCGCGAGCAATATTGCATACAAAATGTTGTGCGAGCGAGAAGTTGGTATTCATTTCGTTCAAGCACCAGAAAAAAATATCGGCTTTTTTTCAAATACTTCTGACGATTGCATAAAAGAATGCGATGAATTGCTATAGAGTGGAGCCGTTCCGTGTGTCGAACCGCATTTGGGATTACACGCTTGTGCCCGACTATGGATTGTACCGTTTCTATCTGTCTTCACCCTCCGACAAAAACTGCGAGGCGTTTTTGACGCGAATGAAGAACAAGACCTTTAAGTATGAGGAATTATTCCGAAACGATGAGAGATGCCTGGCATTTGAAAAAATCGATGAACGAGAATCCAGGCTAGCGATAATCCGTGAAATCACTCTAGGAAAGATCGGTATATTTACATTTGAGTTCCCGGATACGCAGTTGGTTCAGGACGGTTGGAAATTGATTTCCTATGACAGAGGCGTGAGAAGGTACAAAGGGATTACGACCTCAGTTTTATTCGGTTTTCAGTCAAAAGTATGTCCGCGACAAGGAACTCTAGTTTCCTGGTTTCAGCATATTTTGTCGGCAGAAAAAGAGGGTAAAATATGAACTCAATGTATTGATAAATCTGAAATCAATCACCCACAAAAAAGGGCCGGTTACCCGGCCCTTTTTGCTTATGCCTGTAGAGGCGTCTGGCGTTACGCCGCCGCGATCACATATTTGACCTCGTGGCGGAGGCCCATATAGAGGCAGAGGCACATCGCCAGCAGGACCACCGTGAAGGGCAGGCCGACCGTGATCGCCGCCGCCTGTAGCGCCGTCAGGGCGTCCGCGCCGCCACCGAAGAGGAGAGCGGCCGCCACGATCCCTTCGATGACAACCCAGAAGATCCTTTGCACCACCGGCGCATCGACCTTGCCGCCCGCCGTGATCGCATCGATCACGAGGGAGCCGCTGTCGCTTGAGGTGATGAAGAAGACCAGCACAAGGATAATCCCGATCGCCGAGGTGAGCGTGGCGTATGGCAAGTTCTCCAGCATCTGGAACATCGCCAGTTCCACCTTGTCGAGGCCGCCGGCAAGCGCGCCGACGCCGTTCACGATCTGGTCAAGCGCCGCGCCGCCGAAGACGCTCATCCAGACAAGGGTGACGAGGGTCGGCACGATCAGCACGGCAATGATGAACTCGCGTACCGTCCGGCCCTTGGAGACACGGGCGATAAACATGCCGACGAACGGGGACCAGGAAATCCACCAGGCCCAGTAGAACACTGTCCAGCCCTGCATCCACGCCTGGTCCTCGCGCCCGACGAAGTTGCTGTAGGCGACGATCTGGCCGAGATAGTTGACGATGGTGTCACCCATGGTCGCAAAGATAACCGCCGTCGGCCCGACGAACAGCACGAACAGGAGCAGGATCGCCGCGATGCCCATATTGACATTCGAGAGGAGCTTCACCCCGCCGTCGAGCCCCCGGATCACCGAAAACAGCTCCGCTGCCGTCACCACGATGATCACCGCGATCTGGGTGTTGATCCCCGCCTCGAACCCGAAGAGATAGGCAAGCCCGGCAGAGGCCTGCTGCGCCCCGAAACCGAGCGAGGTGGCAAGGCCAAAGAGCGTCGCCAGAACGGCGACGGTATCCACCACATGGCCGAAAAAGCCCCAGCTATGATCCCCGATCAGCGGATAGAAGGCCGAACGGATGGTCAGCGGCAGCCCCTTGTTATAGGATAAGAATGCAAGCGACAGCGCGACAACCGCATAGATCGCCCAAGTGTGCAGCCCCCAGTGGAACATGGTCGCCGCCATCGCCGCATCCGCGGCCTCCGGCGTGCGCGCGGTCACGTTGAGCGGTGTCTCATACCAGCCGGTGTAATAGGCCGTGGGCTCCGCCACGCTCCAGAACATCAGGCCGATGCCCATGCCCGCCGCGAACAGCATCGCGAACCAGGACATTCGCGAAAAATCGGGCTTCGCGTCATGGCCGCCGAGGCGCACCTTGCCGACAGGCAGGAAGATCAGCAGCAGGCAGAAAATCACGAAGATATTGCCCGCCACCATGAACAGCCAGTCGAACGCGCCGATGGACCACCATTTTGCGCCATCAAAGGCGCCTTTCGCGGCCTCCGGCGCCATCAGGACGCCGAGCACGAACAGGATGACCAGGCCGGAGGACACCCAGAAGACGGGGTGATGCACATCCATCCCCCATCGCTGCAGGTTGCTTTGCCCCAGCTCATAGTCGGTTTCATATAGGTCTTCACTCATACTATTCCCCCCATGTTATTTCCCGGCGTTGATGCTTCATGCTTTTCCTGTGCCGGAATGTACAGACTACATGCGCCAACGCTAATAAACCTATCAAATCCGACCATTCCTGTCCAATTGGGGGCAGGGGGATCACTTTATCTGCCACCGGAGCGATGGCCGGAAGGTCTACCCGCGAAAGTTGACCCGGCTGTTGCCTTCGCCGTCTGCGCCGATGACGAGGGTGCCGTTGCCAATGATCTTCACATCGTAATAATGCTTCTTGCCGGCATTTTTGAGCAGGCCCTTATAAAGCACTCCTACGTAAATTTCGGTTTCGTCGATTTTGTAGGCATGGGCGCTGTCGATCTTGCCGTCTTTCACGTCGACGGTGACGAGTTCCTTCGATTTGTCTTTGGAATAGACAATGATCTTCTTCACATCGCCGACCTTGCTGCCGGACAGGTTGAATGTAATCTGAGCCATGATTTTTCTCCTTTTGTAATGTGGGTGAGGGAGAGACGGCACGGCCCGCAGGCTTGTGAAAAATGGCCTTTCACCCGGCCCGGTTTCCGCCTATCCTGCCTCAAAAAAGGAGAACTTATGGCCGAGAAACTCTATTTCGAAGATATCAGCAAGGGCGATAGGTTCGCGGGCGCGAGTTTCACGGTGGAACGTGAGGAAATGCTCGATTTCGGACGGCGCTTCGATGATCAGCCCATGCATTACGATGCCGAGGCGGCGAAGGCGCTGGGCTTCAAGGATGTGGTTGCCTGCGGCGCCTATACCTTCGCGCTCTCCTCAAAGGCGGCGACCCATGTCTGGCAGCAATGGCATTTCCTGCCCTCGGGCCTCGGGGTTGAGTTGAATTTCCTCAGCCCGCTCTTTGCCGGCGATGTGCTCTCCACGGATATGGAGGTGCTGGAAACGCGGCTGAGCTCAAAGCCGGGGCGTGGCTGGCTCGATACCATTCTTCGCTGCACCAATCAGGACGGGAGGGAGGCCTTCACCACAAAGGCGCATTTCCTTCTCCTCATGCGGCCGGAATAGGCGGGAATATAGAAAAAAAAGGCCGTCCAGCGGGAGTAGCACGCCGGACGGCCAAGGAAAGGGCCATGAAGGGAGAGAACCTCTGAATGGCCCGCGGGAATTCGTCAAAAGGAGGCAACCGATTGCGGGAATGGTTACCTCGATGCTGCTGCGCCACCCTCATGCCCATCTTACCGCAAGCACTGTGCCAGAAATTTATATCTATATATTTCAAATACTTATGAAATTACCCAGGAGCTATGGCCGGTGAAAAGCACAGATTTTCAGCAGAAAATGTTGCGGCGCATCATTTTTGGCCAAAATTTAGGCAGCAAGTGTCTGGTGGTTGTCGTGGATTTCACCTAGATTGGCGTCACCATTGAGGAGGAGCGTAGAGTGCAAGGGGAAATCGAGCGCAGGCTGGCCGAGGCAACGGCGTTGCAGCGGCGTGGAGACAAGGACGCGGCGGCGGCAATCTACCGCCAGATCCTAAAGAAAGAGCGTAAAATCGCGCCAGCCCATTATAACCTCGCACTTCTCCTGAAGGAGCAGGGCAAATGGTTCGCGGCGGAGAAATCCTTCAAGGCGGCGCTTGGCGCGGATCCGGCTTATGCTCTTGGATGGCTTGGGCTTGCGCGGTTTCTGGCCGAGCGGAACAAACCGAGGGAGGCTATCCGGGCCGGCCTGAAGCTGGCCGCTCTCGATGATTTTTCTCCTGCCTCCCTGCAGCAGCTGGCCGATTTACTAGAGCTCGTCCCGGGCGGTGATCTCGGCCCCGCCGGAGATGAGGCGATGCTCCGCTGTTTGAACTCCGATGAGGTAGAGAGCGACCGCTTTATCCTCACCCTGCTTGCGCGGATACATCGCCAGACGGGCATTCGCAAGATGCTGGACGGAACGGACGGGCTTGCCGGGTTGGCGGGTGCGCTGAATGAGCCGGTTATCGCCGCCGCTTTTTCGCGGCTGATCCTGCCGTCACCGGAGCTGACCTCCCTGATCGACCGAACACGCGGGGTACTGTTGCAGGGAGAAGGGGAGATGGCGCAGGAGCTGATGGCGCTGCTCGCGCTGCAGCTGGCGCTGACCGAATATGCCCTTGAAACCCCGCCCGGCACGCCGCCGGAACCGACGGGTCTGGAGCCCGCGCTCCGTGCCGCGCTTTATGCTCCGCTTGCGCCCGAGGTGGCGATCAGGCTGCTCACGCAGGAGGAGGCACAGCTTACGACGCGGCCGTGGTGCCGCCTGCTGTTGACACGAATGGGGCCGCAGGCACTGAGGGAGCGTGAGATTGCGGCGGCGTTGCCGCGTCTCTCGGCGAGCGGCGATGCGGTTTCCGGCGCAGTGCAGGCACAATATGAGGAAAGCCCCTATCCACGCTGGCGCGGGCTTCGAAGTGGCGGGGAGGTGGCGCTGCCTGCGCTTGTGAAACGGTTATTCCCTGCCATTACTCCGCCCATGCCCGCGGAGAAACCGACTGTGCTGATCGCCGGATGCGGCACCGGGCGGCATGCGCTCCGCACCGCAAAACGGATTATCGGGGCGGAGGTGACGGCGATTGATCTATCGCGGAGGTCGCTTGCCTATGGTGCGCGGCAGGCGGAGGCGTTTGGTATCACGAATGTCACCTTTGCCGAGGCGGATCTTGTGGATCTGCCGGACAGCCTCGGACGCTTTGATCTGATTGAGGTCTGCGGCGTACTCCATCATATGGCCGATCCGGAGGGCGCGTGGCGCGGCCTTACGAAGTTCCTTGCGCCAAATGGGGTAATGAAAGTCGCGCTTTATAGTGCGGCGGCGCGGCAGGATGTGATCGCTGTTCGCGAGATGGTGGGGGATCGGATGGAGACGCTCACCCTCGATGATATCCGCGGCCTCCGGCGGGAGTTGCTCACCCTCCCTGAGGATCATCCGGCGGCGTCCGTGACAAGGGAGCTTGATTTCTACTCTTTGAGCGGCTGTCGCGATTTTCTCTTCCACCGGCATGAACAGCGCTTCGATATCCCG
>ERZ1740062.431-NODE-431-length-23642-cov-15.632509_pt1 | contig 23642 bp, 21 predicted proteins | sample MGYA00581741_ERZ1740062 | MGnify/ENA primary metagenome ERZ1740062 (study PRJEB43018, sample SAMN04849747) | marine metagenome | isolation source: floating plastic debris | place: Pacific Ocean | collected 2008-09-01 | study: EMG produced TPA metagenomics...
TATAGTTGGTGGAGTTGTAGGAGTTTCCCTTTCTATAGTTGGTGGAGTTGTAGGAGTTTCCCTTTCTATAGTTGGTGGAGTTGTAGGATTTTCCCTTTCTGTAGTTGGTGGAGTTGAAGGAGTTTCCTTTTCTATAGTTGGTGGAGTTGTAGGATTTTCCCTTTCTGTAGTTGGAGGAGTTGGAGGAGTTTCCCCTTCTGGAGTTGTTGGAGTTGTAGTTCCCCCTTCTGGGGTTTTTGGAGTTGTAGTTTCCCCTTCTGTAGTTGGAGGAGTTGTAGTTTCCTCTTCTGTAGTTGGAGGAGTTGTAGGAGTTTCCCTTTCTATATTTGGAGGAGTTGTAGTTCCCCCTTCTGGGGTTGTTGGAGTTGTATTTCCCTCTTCTGGGGTTGTTGGATTTGACTGAGTCTGAGCTAAAGATACTTGTGAATATGCCTCTAAAATAATAAAGCTGCTGCTAATAGTAAATAAATAAGCCTTAGAAATTAGAAATATGATTTTGATAAAAGATTTTTGATTCATTGTCCACTCCTCTAAAATATCCACACATTATTCTTGAACAGATTTAATAAACAGACATTAAGTAGGACTTACACACTTGTAATGAAAAATAAGGCTTTGAGATTACTTCCCTACAGTCGTTTCGGACGTAAAAGCGTAATTTGTGCGTAAGTCCTGACAGATATACAGATTAGGCTTAACAAACTTACAGATTCAGAAAATGAACATAGAAAAACCTACCGTACATAGTCTGCAAGTCCCTTTCATAAATCCGTACACATAAAACAGATAGTCTATTTATTAAATTGAGTAGTTCTTTATACGGACAACAATTTCGATTTTTAATCGCATTATCTACTGAAATTCTCCTTCATATATATGACTCTTTGCAAGAGCCAAAATGAGAAAACCTTGATAAAAAAATTAGATTATTCCTAAATTATCAGTACAGTTAAATACAATAGTTTAAATAAGGGAAATTGAAGTATTATTAACTATAATGTGCTCTATTTGACAATAAACCTCAGATATAAACAAGTCCTATAAAAATAGGTTACACCCCCTCTAATTAGAACCTTAAATACTAAAATAATAGGAAATTTTCAACTCTATTTTTCTATATAAATTCGTAGCAAAAACAATGCCAATAAGTTTCACATCAAACTTTAATACTTGTATATATACTGTAGTTTTATAAACCAGGTATTTGACAAAATTAAATGATGACAATCAGAAAAACAAATAGCTGCTGAATCAATTCTCATCCTGCGATCGCACTGAAAAAATATAATTCAAATTATCAAAGCCCAGTTTTTAATGTTGCATCAAATTAATTATCACCGTAAACCTGATTATAATATCTTTGATATTCTACTGAGAGTAAAGGTTGCCACCAGTCCCGATTTTGCAGATACCATTGTGCTGTTAGACGTAAACCAGATTGTATATCTACTTTGGGAATCCAATTAAGTTCATATTTCATTTTACTTGCATTGATGGCATATCTTCTATCATGCCCAGGTCTGTCTTTGACAAAGGTAATTAAGTCTGCACAGGGAGTTACAGGTAAATTATCCGCAAGTTCATCCATTAAATTGCATAAAGTCTGCACTAACTGAATATTTTCAACTTCGTTATTACCGCCAATATTATAGGTTTCCCCTGCTTTACCTTGATTGATGACTACATCTAAAGCACGACAGTGATCCCCCACATATAACCAGTCTCGCACATTCTTACCATCGCCGTAAATTGGTAAAGGCTTACCCATAAGCATATTAATACACATCAAAGGAATTAATTTTTCAGGAAACTGATAAGCACCATAATTATTAGAACAGTTAGTAATAATCGTCGGTAAATTATAGGTATGATGGTAAGCTCGAACGAAATGGTCACTACCAGCTTTGGAAGCAGAATAAGGACTATTGGGATTTAATGGTGTTGTTTCTGTAAAAGCAGGGTCTTCGGGATTTAAACTACCGTAGACCTCATCTGTGGAAACGTGGATAAATAGGTAATTTTCAGGTTTATTATGAGATTTATTATGAGATTTATGATTAGATTTACTAGAAGATATCCAGCGATCGCGAAAAGCATCAAGTAAGGTCAAAGTCCCCATAACATTAGTTTCTGCAAAAGTACGGGGTTCTAAAATAGACCTATCAACGTGAGATTCGGCAGCAAAATGAACTATTGTATTTATATCTTCAGCTTGCAAAAGTTCTTTCACTAAAGAAGCATTGCAAATATCACCCCGAACAAAACGAAAATTTTCTTGCTCTTCCCATTTCTGAATATTAATTCGATTACCAGCATAAGTAAGAGCATCTAAGACTATTACTTTATCATTAGGATAGTTACTACACCAATGATGCACAAAATTTGACCCAATAAAACCTGCACCACCCGTTACTAATAACCGACGAATCATAAGACTTTTTCACTTGCTTAAAAATTTATCATATCTGTGAGATTTGGTAATTGGTAATTGTTAAATCAATATTCTCTCAACAACGTTACAGATTTATCCTACTTTCAACATAAAGATAATTTCCTATCCCCTCACCTCTCACCTCTCACCTCTTACCCCTAACTACTCCACTAAAACTTTCAATCCCATCTTCATTTCGTCATGGGTAATTCTAGTCTTACCAAACTGACGTACTACAGTGCTAGTTGCTAAACTTGCTAGAACAGCTGCTTCCCAAACCGAACCACCTACAGCTAAGGTTAGGGATAAGGTTGCTACGAGTGTATCATCTGCACCTGCAACATCTAAGATTTCATCCCAGTTGAAAGGCGGAATATACTGGGGTTGCTGATTATTTTCAAAGATGTTAATTCCTTCTTTCCAGCAGTTAATAATTATATGCTTGCCTTGGGTTAATACGAGTAAATCTTTACCAGTCTGATCTAAAGTTTCTCGGTCGTTAATTTTGTAACCCGCAATTTTTTCTGCTTCTGACTTGCTGAGAATGAAATGGTTTGCTCCTCTGTATCTTTCTAAGTGTTCTTGGGCTTTTACAATAACTACAGAACCTTCCAAAGCGGCTGAAATTACTGGTCTAGTCAAGGTTCCTTCCTTATAATCACAACAAACCACTACGTCTACAGAATTTATTTGCTGTTTAATGTACTCTGCTAGCTGTAATTGTGAATCTGGTTGGGGTAAATCGTCTGATTTTCTATCTATACGAACGATTTGCTGTCTTGCTAAAGGCTGAGAATATCCTAAAATTCTGGTTTCAGTAAAGGTAGGACGACTTTCGTCATTTAATAACCCGTCAGTATTAACTGAAGTTGTTTTTAAGAGATTACGGATTATTTTCCCTCGTTCGTCCTTACCTATTAAACCTACTGCTTTCACCTGTGCACCCAGTAAAGAAAGGTTGTATACTGCATTGGCAGCAGCAGCTAATGTTTGCTGAGTCTCCTGATGACGCAAAACTATAACAGGTGCTTCTTGGGAAATACTTTCAACTTTACCGTAGATAAACTCATCAAGTCTCATATCTCCAATAGCTAACACTTTACCTTCACCAAAAAGGTCTAATAAATTAAACAATCTCTCTGTAGAATTGCGTAAACTTTGGGCGAATTCAGGATTTAAAGGCATAGTTTGGCAGATAAATTACTTAGTCAACAGCACCAGATTTTACAACTATAGATTAAATAATATGAGTCATATAGAAAACACTTTCGTGCTATATGAAAATTTTGAATTGGAGGGTTATTGAAGCTGGATACTTAAGAAGCAATTGAATGCTTCTCTTTCTCTATTTGAAATTACTTTTTAAAAACTTTTTTTGCAGTTTAGTATAAATACTTTGGATTTTCAGTTTAATAAAACGATTTTTGGTCAAGTTTGGGATATCAGATTGATAATTCTGTTTGCTATCAAAAAATTCATTTAACTCTTTCAGGATAATTCGCGATCGCTCGATTATGTTTTCTAGACGATATTCTGCAAATACTTCCTGTGGAATAGACGGGGGATTTGGGTTATTAACTACTTTCAGGATACGCTGAATATCATATTCTTGGGAATATCCAGATATTTTGTAGCAGTTGAATCCGGGGTCAAGATAGTCTGATAGTCCGTGGTTGAGACTAGAAAAGACCTGACATCCGGAGGCTAAAGCTTCTAGAGGTTGCAGTCCAAAACCTTCTGTGACACCCTGTAAAGACCAGTATTCTGCTGAGTCGTAAAGATATACTTTGGCACGATTGAATAAACTGGGTAAGTCTTCAATATAAGAGTCTACTACAAAAACTTGACATTTTTGCTTGAGTGCAGGGATTAATTGTTTGAGCAAATATTCAGAAGATTTTCTAGTTTGTACTAATACATCAATATCTCGCGTAATGTTGAAATTTTTAAAATTTTCGTCAATTTGATTGGGTAAATAGTAAATTAAAGAATTTGGAGAATGATGCCCCCAGTATCCCATAGTATTGCGGCTGACGGTAATAATAGGAACCTCAGATGGTAACCGGAAACCATAACCCGCACTGTGAGCATGATATATAGAGTTAAGATTATAAGGTGTAAGTTTTTTGGCTAAATCTGCAACATCAAAACCCCAACACATTACAAAGATGACATCATTTAAATCCAAATCCTGGTTTTGGAGCAAGTCATCTAAAAAGAGTTTGTCATCTTCCCTTTGTCGGTAGGTAACAACTTGAGTTGTACAACATGACCCCATCAGCTTCATAGTCTTTAACTCAGCCCACAAACCCCCACAGGCAAACTTTTTAGTTGTCCCCGGTAATAAAAAATAAAGTTTTCTCATTGTGCGATCGCTTACTATCTTACTTGAATATAGTTATTCCATTTATTTTTGGTGTAAGCAAGATAATTTCAGACACAATGAAAAAACAAGTGATAAAAAACAATAAAATTATTTTTGATCAATACCGGATTATACAGGATAAAACTTAGCCAAATCCTTAAGGTGAAGATTTACTGTAAAAATAAGTACGAAGTCCTTTTAGCCATAACCAACCTGCAAAACTACCGACAAAATAAGAAATAAAATCCCACCACACAAAAGTATTACCTAAAACTAACCTTCCAGGTAAAGTAGAACGAACGGTTTCTAAAAACGGTGATTTCCAGAGTTGCAAAAATTCTATACAACAGGTTGCAATCAATACACCACTAGCAATTTTTAATGGTGAAATTTTAGAAGCAAATATAGAAAAAATTAAGGCAAATAGTAATATCCAAAATATCTCGTAAGCAACGCTACCTAAACCATCATTCAACCATCCAGGTAAAGGACCTTGAGAAAATCTAATAAAGTAGCCAAATGGAATAACAATAACTATACTCAGCAACAATGATAATTGATATTTTATTCTGCGATGCTTTTTAGAAGCGGATGGTTTCATCTTTAATACTGGTATTATTTTTAGTATTATTTTGAGTATTATTTTTGAAAACTTTTCTGATAATCCTAACCACCAATACCCGGAGGTCTGAGTATAGCTTTTTGTGACTCTGTTAAATCGGGATAGTCGAATGAATTATAGTAACCCCGCCACCAAGCTGAATAAGTAGGAGAATACTTGTAGAAAAGAGTGCGACGCTCTGTTTTTCCCCTCCAAGGTAAAGTTCCATGACTCAGAGCTTCCGTGAAAATAACAGCGCTACCAGCTTTAGCTGTTACTTCTGTAATAATATTTGCAGGATTTTCTAAATTTTTCCATTCCTCTGATAAGCAAAAATTACTTTTATGACTTCCCAGAATACAACCAAAACCACCCTCACCTGGATTAACATCGCTTAAATTATATGCAACAGCGAGTAAACCATTATAAATTTGTCCATCTTTAACCATATAAAATTGAGCCGGGTCATGGGGTGTTCCACCACCATGTAAGCAAGCACCTACAGGTCCATTTCCCTGCCGAATAATATGAATATAATTATGATCTAAACGGAAATTATTTCCTAATAGCTGATTTAAATAAGGAGTAATGGGGGGATTATCTATTAGGTCTCTATAAACCTTATCCCAACCCAGTAGACCGTCAAATCTCAAATGTGGTTGTTGAGTAGAGCGATCGCTTAAGGATATTTTTTGATTTACCGAATTATTAAGTAATTCTACTTGTTTAGGAGTCAAAGCGTTTTCTAGAACCAGAAAACCCTGTAAATCAAACAAGTATTTTTCTGATACATTCATTATTGGGTTAATGCCATTTCACTTTCACAAAATGCGCTTTTCTGCCTAAATTATCTTTTACGGGAGTAACATTCTCGATTACCAGATTAAAAGGAATGGCTGTCGTAATATATCTTTGTACAAAAGCACCTACGTCTGGTGTAAGCTCAGAAGCGGTGGTTGCAGCTAGACCCAAACCAAAAAATTGTTCAACTGGACCTCTAGGTAAAAATAAATTGATACCCAAAGCTAGTGCAGCGGTCAATATCATTGAAACCGATAAATTAGTTCCGCATCGGGGATGAACAGCTAAATCCCAATCTCCATGAGTTAGACGATGTAAAGCTATGTTCGCAGCTCGGCGTAAATTGCTAATATTAACATCGCCGTAAACATAAAATCCTTTTTCTGTGGATAAACCACCTAAGAGTTGATTATCATTCCCACTACTATTTTCTTGAGTATTATTACTAAATTGATAAACTGGAAATTTTTCCTGAATATCATCAATATATTTACCTGGATTATGAACACCGTTAGATTTGCTGACAAGCCATATGGTAGCGTGTTCCAAAGCATGAACTTGTCGCAATAATAAAACTTCTTTTAACCCAGGAATAAAATATAGCTGTTCTAGTAAATCAGTATCTAAATTTGGTTGGGGTACTGTCAAGTCGAAAGTTGAATCGAAATTTAAAAAATCGAGGACAGATAAACCACTTTTGTTATTTACAGAGGTGTTCATACTATAAAGGGTGCCCCTAAATATTTAATAGAGCACAATTAATGGAGCACGAGAATTATTTTTTAATGTAGCGCTTTTAGATACTGATTAGTGCTAATTTTTATTGATTATTTGGGATTTATGTTTAAGTTAGATGTTTTTTGAGTTAAATAAAGTAAAGTTGATAATCAATTATTACAAAGATTTTTAGATAAAGGTTTTCGTAAAAATATTAGGATAAATTATGGGAGCATCCAAATTTGTTGAATGCCATTGCGAGCAAAGCGTTCGCTGAAAAATCAATTCAACCAAATTAAAATCTTCTCAATATTTAACACATGTCAAATTAGACAGAAATAGTTGCACCCTTCAGGCAATCGCCTTGTATATTACATGTAAAAAGGGCAAAATCTTAAAAGATCCTCAATTTTCACCAAGTTTTGATTTTGTCAGATTTTAGGCATCGTTAATGTCCTAAGACATAAACATAAAACTGACAAGAATTGACAGACAAGCTTTGCTAATCTTGGTGTGTGCGATGATTAGATTTGGATTAGACGCATAACTAGGACAGGAAATAGTGTTTTTTCAATTCCTGGCAAAGAAAAGAAATTGAAATAATGGATATACGCAGAGAAAATTACACTAATCTCCAAAATAATTGTCCTAGTTAAAACGTTAAACGACTAATAAAACGCCCAAAACTCTCTTATTCAGAGGTATTTGGAGGTTGCAAACTAAAACAATGGTCTTAACTTACTATGAAATTCATGAGCAGTCACTTGTTCCATAGACCACAGTAAATAATTTGCATTTGCTGCTTAAAAGTCATTTGCTAGTAATAGATGTGTTTTCAACTGGGAATAATCATTCAACTTATGATGCTCTTATCTAAAATAACAGACGTAATGATTACATCTATAGATTTAGAATGCAGCCTATGATTTATCCCAGAATTATGAGATTTCACATTAAACTAGGCGTGAGGAGAAGAACTAGTCAGCAATCCCTGAAAATACAGACAGGCAGTTAATCAAATAATATGTCCTGGTTTAATCTAATCGCTCAGGTAAAGCACAGCAATTGACATCGTCTAAGCAAACTTTACCCCACATTAAAGACCAGCGAACAAGAGCAACCCGGTTATCAGTGACTGTTTTTGTCAGGATATTACTGATGTGGTTGTCAACTGTACGCTTACTAATTTCCAGTTTACCTGCAATTTGTTGATTAGTTAAGCCAGCAGCCACTAAATTAATAATTTGCAGTTCTCTGTCTGACAGACTAACAGGGGTCTGAGACTCGCCACCAGCCATAAGAATTTTATTCCTCCCTTGGTATATGTACTCAATCACTCTTATTTATTCTAGAAGATATACAAGAGTAAGGGGAGTTTCAAGTGTTAGCAGTAATACGATTCTTGACATTAATTTTTGGTTATGGTTAATGGTAATACAGGTACAAATATGTGAGTATTTCCAATTACCTTATTACACTCGATTCATCAGATTGTCAAACTAAAAAGCAATAATCTTAATTACAAAAAAATAAAGTTTATTAATATATTAAAAAAGCCATGTAATTGTATAAACAAAAGCTAAATTAAGAGTAACTTTTAAGATTAAATTTTTGATTGTTGGTTTTTGTAGCATTGGCTTTTATTCATTTTCTATCCACACCCTATCCACATCCTAAAAAATAATTAAAAAATGATTCATCCCCAAGTTTTGTGCCTGGGCGAAATTTTATTCGATTGTCTGGCAGACCAGTTAGGAAAATCTCTTGATGAAGTAGAATCTTGGACTCCCTATCCAGGAGGGGCACCAGCGAACGTTGCTTGTGCTTTAGTTAAGTTAGGGACTCCGGCAGGTTTTGTTGGTGCTGTTGGCGAAGATGAGCCAGGAAATAACCTCTGTAGTCTTCTTGAAAGTGTCGGCGTAAATTCCCAGGGGTTACAAAGACATGATTCTGCACCTACAAGACAGGTTTACGTTGTACGTTCAGAAAGTGGCGATCGCGAATTTGCTGGTTTTGGTAAGTACGATACATCTGAGTTTGCAGATACTCATTTAAAAGCCGAAGACCTACCGGAAGAGTTATTTGAAAAAGCGAGTTTTCTAGTTCTAGGTACTTTAGAGCTAGCTTATCCCCAAAGCGAAGCGGCAATCCTCCACGCTTTGAAAATGGCGGACAAATATGACATTAAAACGATTATGGATGTTAACTGGAGACCAGTCTTCTGGAAAAATCCTGACATCGCACCTCAAAAAATTCGGGACTTGTTACCTTATGTTGATTTCCTAAAGCTTTCTAAGGAAGAGGCGGAGTGGCTTTTTGATACCAATGACCCTGGTGCAATTACTTACCGCGTACATGGTATAGATGGGGTACTAGTTACAGATGGGGAGAATGGCTGTACCTACTGTTTGGGTGGTAATGAAGGAAAAAGACCGGCGTTTTCTGTACCTGTGGTAGATACAACCGGTGCAGGAGACAGCTTTTTAGCGGGTTTTATTCACCAGTTTCATCAGCATGGCATGCAAGGTTTAAATGATAAAGAAACAGTAGAGCAAATAATTACTTTTGCCAGTGCTGTTGGTGCATTAACAACTATTAAACCCGGTGCGATCGCATCTCAACCAACACCGGATGAAGTAGAAATATTTTTGTCATCAAATTAGTTGTCAATAGAGATATAAAGTTGACTTCATTACTCCAAGCCCCCGTATTTATACGTGGGTTTAATTTTGTAGTTTGCTTCTCGCTTGGTGAGTATTTTATTCGTTGAAAACTTTCTGGTAGAATATTTTGAATTGGAGGGTAGAATTGAATTGGTATTATTTGAAACGAAATTTCATCATTACTGGTAAATGGTCAGATGCTTGTTTTGCTTCTGAAACAACCTGCCATTCTAAGACTTCAATATTTTTGGGTGTATAGAAAATATAATCTAACTTAGCTTCTGGTTTGTCAGCAGGAAAGGTTAATACTTTCGGATCATTAAAACTGCTCTGAGGAGTGGCTGATTTCAGATTAGGGTTGTTCAGCAATAGATTAATAGTTGGTTCTGTTTCTTGATTATTTGCCGGAGTGCTGTTAAAGTCACCAACAAGTAAAATTGGAAAGTCGTTGATATATTTTTCTAAAAGATTTTCAATAAATTTCGTTTGCTCTAAACGAGTATTTTTGTTAAAAGCTTCTAAATGTACGTTGATTAATACTAAAGTCCGATTTTGAACTTTAATTTTACTAACTTGCGCTACTCTGTCTATATAGAAGGCATTGTAGTAAAAAGGATTATCAGCAACTTTTTCTAAAACTATACGTTGATGAGATTCGATTGGATAGCGGCTGAGAATTGCTTGGGATGAGACAATGCGACCGAAGTGTGCAGAAATTGGAAAGTAAGGGAATGCTACATAATTTTTATCCCAGTTTACCCCTATAGCAGCTTCAGGAAAAGATAAACCTTGAGCAACTTTTTCTACTTGGTTGACTTTGAATGAACGCTTAGAAGCCAAATCAATTTCCTGTAGACCGATAAAATCAGCATTCAAAGGTTTCAAAGCAGCGATCGCATTCTTTAAATTATCATCAAATAGTTTTTGATTTGTTTCTACTGCTAGATTATTAGTTAGTCCTGAAAGGTAGCCAATGTTATAGGTAACAACAGTAAATACATCTTTTGTATCTTTATTATTATTTAGTTGGGATGTTGGAGTTTTTGAAGTATTATATTTGACTATTTCATCATATTTATTCTGAGGATAACTACCAGAGCTTGCCCAAAAGTAAAAGATAATTACAGTCAGAATTAGGACTGCTAAAGTACCACCAAATATAGTTAATAATTTCCAAAGCAGTCGTTTCATTGATTTTTTGTTTTAATTTAATTTTTATAGCATTTTATAAGTATATGGGATATATTTCCCTTGTTCGCTCTATTAAACTTACCCAAAACGACCCAACTCTAGACTTAATTGGGCAAAGGTATTTTTGATTGATGTTAAATTCCTGTTTCATCCTGATCTGAGGATGACTCCTAACTTATATATAGCAAGATCATAACTATAATTCTGTCATTACGTTCACGGAGTGTTCCCTCTTAGGGAAGGAGGTATGACGAAGTAATCCCAGGAGTGTCAGTCTTTTTTACATTCTGTTACATAGTTAGATTTAATTGTCCCTACCTACTTATTTACAGCGAAACTTTGCAATACTTATAGCAACATGAATATATTTTATTTAATCGACTATTTCATCGACATTCCGACACTAGAATTAATTTTCTTGGGGTAGTAAATCTTCTAAAGCTGCCGCAATTACCTTATGATGACTATCTTCCCTTAAAATTCTTAAAGCTTCTTTAGATTCAGGTACATCAAACTTTTTCAGCGCATAAGCAACATGCATCCTCATACACCAAGAATTATTATTAACTAAACTTAAAATAATCGATAGAGCAGCATCTCTTTGGGTAGTATTTGCTAATACTGCAATAGTATCTACTGCTGCTTCTGCAACAGTTGCATCTTCACCCCGGAGCGCTTCTTGGCAAACTTCTAAAAGTTCTTGTGGGGAATCCATATCTACTAAGGCTCCCATGATACTACGCTGCACTATCCAATGGTCGTCTTGATGGAAAGTTGCAACTAGATGAGAGACAGATACTTTACCAAATAATGATAGAGAATTTGCTGCTTCTGCACGAACATTAGGAGTATCATCAAACTTCATTATTTGTATCAAAGCAGCAAATGACTCGGAAGTCTTCTGTTTTCCTAAACCCATTGCAACAAAAGAACGTACTAAAAATTCCGAATCGTGGATTTTGCTCTTTAATAGAGGGACTGCAACTTGAGGATCATAATCTTTGAGAGCAGCGATCGCTTTGAGACGGTACTGGTAATCAGGGTTTTCTAAGTCAGTTTGAATTTGTTGGATTTCCATATATTTTAATTTACATGTATTTTAATTTATATTAATTGCAAAATAATTTTCAGAGAGATTTTTTATCCTTGTGTGAGGGGAAAAATCCTGATTTGGGCGCTTGCGAATCAGGGATGATATCATGTCTGAAACGTAGTTGTGCCGGAACAGCTTTACTCTTCGGACGGTTATTTTAGGGGACATCAGGATATCATAGGAAGGCATCTTTAACTAAAAGAATCTTTCGGTAAGAGAATCTTTCAATAAGAGAATATTTCAATAAGAGAATATTTAACTAAGAATTGTTAATTGTGCTCTGATGATTTTGAGCTTATTTTTTACTTTATTTTACAAATTTTAATTAATGACGAAACATAAGAGATGATGGCGTTGTATTAGCTGAGGCTAAGCGTCAATTTTTATGCTTCGCTTCATAAACAAACGATTAACTAAAACAATAATAAACAACAATTAACTAATGGCTCAATTATCTCAGAAGGTTCAGGAATTAATTACTAAAGCCAGAATCGTCAGCTTTGCACAGTGGAATGCAACTCACCCAGAGGAAGCAATTCAATTATTTCAGACTGCAGATGACCAAGGAACTTATTTGACTAAGGAAGATTTACAGCAACTCCGGAAATTAGCACCGAAAAGTACAGATTTTTTTGATGTAGTGCAGTTATTTGCCGATAGTACGGACAATAGTACGGAAACAACTATCACAAATAATCTGATTACAGATATAGTTAATGAAGCTAGAGAACAATTATTAGCCAAGTATCCTGATATTACTCAACCAGGGGGTGGATTATATCCTCCAGTAAGAGCTGAAGCTTGCTGGAGAGATTTTTGGCATTTTCTTCGCTGTATTAGCTACGGTATTGCAGGAAAACATGTTCAATATACCAGCGAACAAGGATTGTACTATATGGAATTACTTTATCAAGAATTACAGGTTCCTCTAGATGCCATGATTGTGGGCTTAGAAGGTATCAAAGATGCAACCCTCAAAAGAGTTAAAGTAGATAAAAGAGACTCTCTTTCACCTTACTTTGACCATTTAATTGAGAAGTTATCTGAATTCAAAGAATAATATTTGCTTTCTAAACATTAAGTCTTTTTAATCACCAAGTATTTGTGCATATATCAATTAAAACTTTCGTCTGGGTGGATGAAGGATGAAAAGTGAAAAATTAACGGTTACATAACTGCATTTTCCCTAGGATGTGCAGGAATTTCAAATTTTAAATGACCACTACGTGGTAACAGTTCCCCAATCTAAAATAGAACCATGTACACTACAACTGAATTAATCACAGCTACCATAAAGCAAGATATCCAAAAAGTTACCGAACTGCTTAATCAAGGAGTAAATGTAAATGGTGATGGAGAAGGTACTACTACCCCATTAATGATGTCAGCAGCAGAAGGTTACATGGATATATTAAATCTTTTTCTCGAACGTAATGCTGATGTGAATATCCGTAATGATGCTGGATATACAGCATTGATGTATGCAGCAGAATCCAAGTATTTAGATATTGTGAATACCCTTTTAGATAAAGGAGCGGTGATTGAAGGTAGAAATGATTATGGTGAGACGGTTTTAATGTCCGCAGCAAGAAATGGTCAAGCTGATTTAGTTAGACGTTTAATTGCTCATGGAGGGGATGTAAGTGCGACTAATAATATCGGCGATACAGCTTTATATTTAGCTGTTGAGAATGGTCATATAGAAGCCGTACAGGCTTTAATAGATAATGATGCAGATGTTAATACTCATAATATGGGCTGGTGGACACCAATCATGATGGCATCTGCAAGGGGGGATATAGAAGTTATGGAAATTTTATTAAGTAATAATGCAGATGTAAGTCCCAAGAATAATTGGGGGGGAACTGCTCTGTCAGAAGCAAAACGGTCATTTAAGTCTATACAAGCTGAAGAGTTATTAAGACGTGCTGGTGCTAAGGAATGAGTGAATGGGTGATGGGTGAATGGGTGAATGGTAAGTCCTGTTGGAAAAGAATCTATTTGAAATTTTCAGATACGATTCACAGATGGTTCAGACATAATTCAGAAGTTAATAAAATCATGGATAAATTTGATATTTTTCATCAGTTTTTTGATTGTTGTGTCGGGAAGTGGACTACTGAACGCACTTACCATTATTTAACCTATCAAGAAGTAGAGCGATCGCGTACTGAGTTTGCTGTTTCTCCTTTACTACCAGAACAAAAATCTCAAGTTCTTGCAGATAATCAATATCCTAAGCAAAGCCAATTAGAAAAGTTTCCTGGTTTCCATTTGTCTTTCCAAACCGTTTCTGAAAAAGGTGAAAGAGTTGAACAAGCTTTAAATTTAATTTTTGTACCCCATCAAGTAGATACCACAGATACAAAGATATTAGAGGGAGATTATCTACGCGATCGCGCTTATGAGGAAGCCAAACCAATAGTTTCTCATTTTCGCTTTGACTCCACTACTAGGGAATTGCTGATGAGAACTAATTATACCCGTACTGTATCTGTAGATTCAATTACCTTAGTCAATCCCGACCTACGCATCCGCAAAATTGTTAACTATCGTCGTCCTCCTGAGAATAACCCCCTCCAAGAAGTCACCTTGGTGGGGTTTGGCGTGGAGCAAAAGGTCAAATAAAATTGAAGTGAGTGAAATATTCAGAATATTCAGATACAAACAGATGCAAAATGTCTAGCTTCTGTTCCCCGAAGAACTCTGCTCTCTCCAAACTTCTCATGCTTGATAAATCCCTCTGCTTCATGAAGTTTAGTAAAAATAGTTCATAATTCTTGATAATTATGTTTACAGCTTTATATGAAGATTAAAATTGGGCTAGATATGTAGGTCTTGTTGAAAATAAATAATATTCAGCAATTTATTTCCACCAAAATGACCTATAGATTCAAATCTCAGTTCAGCTGCTATAAGCAAAAATACATTAATCAATGTAAATGCTGATAGTTTGATTTTTAATTTTTAGCCTTTGTAGTATTACAGGAGACTCTGTTCATGGCTCTAGGACCATTTGGACCAGCCTCGCGCTTGGGTGTGAGTCGTTTTGATGAGACTCCACCAGTTGAGTATGTACCAGGTAACTCGGCAGAAGATGTAGATATTATTATCAGCGCAGTTTACCGTCAAGTTTTAGGTAATGCCTACATGATGGAAAGCGAAAGACTTGCCGTACCTGAATCACAGCTAAAAAGTGGAGAAATTAGTGTTCGTGAGTTCGTACGTCAGGTAGCTAAATCTGATTTTTATCAAGAGCGCTTTTTTAATAATGTTCCTCGTTACCGAGCAATAGAACTTAATTTTAGACATCTTTTAGGTCGTGCACCCCGCGATTTAGAAGAAATGCGCATGCACAGCACCATCCTAGATGAAAAGGGTTTAGAAGCTGAAATTGATTCTTACCTCGATAGTGATGAATATCAAAGCACTTTCGGAGAAAATATAGCTCCTTACTTAAGAGGCTATAGATCTGAAAGTATTGAAAGCATGGTGCAGTTTACCCACTTCTTCCAGTTGGTACGGGGTGCTTCTACTAGTTCCCAAAGAGCAGATCTGGCTGGTAAGAGTCCACGCTTAAATGGCTTGGTAATTCAAAAGACACCAACAGCAGTAGTTTCACCAGCAAGTGATGGTGCAACATTCCGCAATCCTCCCCTTGGTGCTAGAACCCGTCAAGGTGTGGGAGCAAGCTCGGGAGGAAAAGTTTATCGTGTGGAAGTTACTGGAATTCGCGCTAAGGGTGTAAATAGAATTTCCAAGTTCCGTCGTTCCAATCAGGTATATTTAGTACCTTACGACAAGCTTTCTCAAGAATATCAACGCATTCACAAGCAAGGTGGCGTAATTGCCAGCATTACTCCCATTAACTAAGTTATTTATTTTAAATTAGTTGAGATTAATTTCGACTAATTGAAATTAATCAAAACTAGTTGAAATTAGTTGAAATAATTGAATACTTGCTTAGTTCACTAACTTTTGAGCGAAACTTTGGCTATTTTCTGGCTAAATTTTTGCTGATTTTTATAAAAATTGGAAATTAACCATTTAGGAGAATGCCATGCAAACAATAGAAAAATATGAATTATGGTCTAATAGTTCTCAAGAGGACATACAGACCATTATTCGTGCAGTTTACAAGCAAGTATTAGGCAATCCTCACATCATGGAGAGCGAGCGTCTAATTAGTGCTGAATCGCAATTGTGCGATCGCAGTATCACAGTTAGAGAGTTCGTACGTACAGTCGCAAAATCTGCCTTCTATCGCAGTCGGTATTTTGAGAAATGCGCTCCTTACCGTTTTGTAGAACTCAACTTTAAGCATTTGCTCGGACGTGCACCAGAAGACCAGAGAGAAATCTCTGAGCATATTGTACGTTGTGTAGCCGAAGGTTACTTTTCAGAAATTGATTCCTACATCGACAGTGAGGAATATCTCAACAACTATGGAGAGAATATTGTTCCTTATAATCGCGGGAACCTTAGTCGAGTTGGACAAAAGCAAGTAGGATACAACCGTATCTTTAACCTTGATAGAGGTTTTGCTGAAGTTAGTAGTGCTAAGAAAAATTCTCAATTAGTCTACGAAGTTGCAACTAACAGCGCAAATAAAATCAGTCCTGCAAAGACTGGTAACAGACCAGGAGCTTATGCGGCTCCCGAAAAGCGGTTTAAAATTGTTGTTACGGGTTCCAAATTTGACGGTCCCCGTCGTCGCAGTAGAACTGAGTATATAGTTCCAGGAGATAAGATGACTCCACAAATTCAACGGATTAATCGTACCTCTGGAACAATCGTTAGCATTACTGAGATAATTTAAAACCCATTTCTCTCACAGTGTAGAGATATAATGGGCATCTTATTTTGAGTTGTTCTTTATGTCTCTACACCTTTGGGAATAAGAATAAAAGTAAACAATTAATAAATACTGAGAACAGTTTGTATCATAATAGACTAAAAATGAGTTAACGTTTATTTACTAGAATCCCTTCCAATGATTTTCACAAGTTCAAGGTATTTTTATGTCAGGTATGGCTACTACCATTAATACATCTGAGGTTTGCGACTATAGCAATCGTACAGCAGTAATTGAAGTCACGGGTTTGTGTCGTCAAAATGTGATCAAGAGAAGTAACTATGTGATGAAAGTTCCTTACTCACAAATGTCTGAAACCATACGAAGAATAACTCGTACAGGTGGCAAAATTGCTAATGTTGAAATCGTCTCTTTTCATCTGGGAGAACTTGGAGATACTAATTCATCTCTCCCAAAAGGAGTAGCGATCGCTTCTGATAATAGCGATACTCAAACAGAAGTGTTAAATGAAGGTAATACTGTTCCAGAAATAGAAAGTAGCAAATATCTGGCAGATTTTGAAGATAACCCCGAACCAGTCAAGAAAGCAAAAAATATAGTCAAAAAAGTCTTATCTGGTAAACGAAAAACATCTAAACGTAAGCGTAAAAACTAATGGATATTACTCAGTTTGTTGAGCAGTCCATTGGACAGTGGCGATCGCAACGAAGTGCTCATCATTTGGCATTTAGTCATTTTGAAGCAGTTCTTTCAACCATTGATATAGTTAAGGTTTCACCCGAAGACCCAGAAGCGATCGCTTTATGTAAAGCTCATGATATAGACCCAGAAACAATTGCAATTCCATTCCGCATGAGTTGGGAGGGTGAATCAGATTGGGACGAGAAGGAGGTACTGTCTGGGAAAAGTCTTTTAATTCCTGTTCCTAATCGAGATTGTCCTTCTCAAGGAAGACTATTGAGAGACCAGGGATATGCTGAAACTGTTGCAGCTGTTGGTCATTATCATTTTACAGATGACAATACATTTGTATTGGAAACTGAGTATGACCGAGCAGCAGCAGAAGAAAAAATTTGGTTTGTTAATCCCAATTTACGTTTTCGAGTATCGACGATTAAGACTAGTGGAGGTAAGGGGGTATTAACGGCTTCTTTTGCTTCTGAAATTCGTTCTGCGAGGGAGAAATAGTAGTGTTTAGTTCAATTTTTCATTCAATATTTAGTTCAATGTTTCCATAAATATTTTTTTAGGTAGTATTCTAGAGACGTTTTGTTGAATTGAACTTTAGAATTTAAATAAATTTGTTAGAAATCAACTTGTGGGAAATCAACTTGTTTACGGGATTTTAATATTTTTGGAGCTAAAAATGACTTCAAATTCAAGCTAGATAAGGGAAAAACGTCTCTGTGGTTAAAATGCCTGAAACCCAGATATATTAAGAGAACAAGTCCATCGATGTTAAACACTTACTATATAAGCTTTTGAAATTATTTTTGGCATGTTTTTGCCTAAGTCTCGTTAGATAAAACTTGTTAAATAAAACTTGTTAGATAAAACTTGTTAGATAAAACTTGTAGATAAACGATTAATCAGGATTTTAGTAATGACAGCATCCCTAGATAGAAAAAACCTGAAAGCCAGGGATTTAATAACTTTAGCTCAGTGGATGGCAGGAGATTTTAGTAATAAAAAACAATCAGATCAAAATCCTCAACTTTTTGCTCATATTCACATTTTTTTTCGTCCTTTAGCATACGATTTTTTTTCTGGTATCGGCTTTTATTCAGAACAAGTTTATGACTACGATTTATGGAATCCTTATCGTCAAGGAGTACATCGTTTAGTAGATTGTGGAGAATATATATACATAGAGAATTATGGTTTAGATGACCCGATGCTTTATGCTGGTGCAGCCAGAAACTTAGATATTCTCAAAACAATAACTCCTGAAAATATAGAAAGACGTTATAACTGTTCTATGGTATTTCGACGGGAAGATAAAATCTTTCGCGGTAGCGTCGAACCAGGGAATAAATGTTTAATTAATCGCAAAGGAAAGCAAACTTATTTAGTCAGTGACGTAGAGGTTACTGAAAGTACCTGGTTAAGTTTAGATAAAGGCATGGATCTCGAAACTCATACCCAAGTTTGGGGTTCGGAAAATGGTTCTCTAAACTTTGAAAAATGTGAAAGTTTCGCTGATGAAGTACCTCTGTACGAACAGTAAAAATCTATGTTTTGGGAGAAAATCAGGTGGAAACAACTGTTTTAAAGGTTATGTTGCCTCCAAACGCTCAGAAAAAGATGCAATCTTGGATACGCAGTCGTCATTTAATTTGTTCTGGTAATTTTTTTGTTTTTGAAACAGTAGACTATGCGGCAGTAGAAAGATTTACTGAATGTATTGTAACTTTGGGTGGAGCTTTAATATCGGTTGATGCGGTGGATAAAATATGGATGGGTGACCATCGTCAAGTAATTCTTCATCGGGCTAAAGCTAGTTTACATACTCCATGTCACGACCTTAAACAATATTGGATAAAATACGGTAGTTTTAGGACAAGGTTTGACCAAAATTGTTAATTCTTACTTAATTAAATAACAATTATTTAAGTGTCCGATTAGCAAGATTAAGTTGAATTTAGAAACTTACCCTAAATTATATTCTAAATTTGAGACTCAATTTGATACTAATTCTTAATCTTAGTTCTTAGTCGTAGTTTTTAATCTCAGTTTTTAGTCTCAGTTTTTAGTCTTGTAATATAACCAAAATATTAAATTAGCAAACAATTAAAGGTTAATAGTACTTATGTGTTGTATGGTAACATTTACAGTTATCAATTTTGCTGTCATTCCAGACGGAAAATGAATTTTGATGACTTGTTTCTATCCCATAAATTTGTATATTGCAGTATCGCAACTCAAATATGAATTTAGTAACTGTTCATTCATAATTCATCACTGAGAACTATTAATTTGTTTAAGTTTTTTAAGTTTTTTAATTTTTTTAAATAGGAGGTCATAAAAATGACTATTGCTTTTGTCAATCCAGTGGTTAACCCTAATTCTCAACTAGGTATAGACTCTTTTGAGGATGCAGACCCAATTAAGTTATGGAATAACCCTTCTATAGAAGACTTAGATATTGTTATTAGAGCATCTTATAAACAGGTTTTAGGTAATGCTCATGTTATGGAAAGCGAGCGACTCACTGTACAAGAATCTCGCTTGAGAAAAGGAGAAATTAATGTTCGTGAATTTATTCGTCAGATAGCACAGAGCGAACTTTATCGTTCTCTTTTTTTTGATAGCTGTCCTCGTAACAGAGCAATTGAACTGAACTTTAAACACCTCCTCGGACGTGCTCCACAAGACATCCAGGAAATAGCTGAACGCAGTCGTTTGCTAGATAGTTGTGGTTACGAAGCAGAAATCAACTCTTATATTGATAGTGACGAATATCTAAATACATTTGGTGAAAATACAGTTCCTTATTACCGGGGTTATAAAACTCAGAACGGTCAAAAGATAGTGGAATTTACTCACATTTTCCAACTATTACGGGGTGCTTGCAGCAGTGATAAAGATATTGCTTACAAAAATCGCGCTCGCTTAAATAGCTCTATAATGAGCAATCAACCCAGCAATATTAAGCGTGTTACTGGTTCTCCGAAAGCTTTGACCAGTTATACGAACAGTACTGATACGAATAAACTGATTGCAAAAACGTTAGGCTTAAAGCAAGAACCAATTCTCAAAAATCAAAATATACCCGGGTCGCTCAAATCAGAGTCACAATCACTCTCTATGGATATTATCAGGCAGGAGCAATTCTACCAAGCCTATCAGCCTTTTAAAGATGCCCAACCATTGGAATTATATCCAAATTCTAATGCCCAAGAAGTAGATATTGTAATTAGAGCAATATATCGTCAAGTCTTGGGTAATGCGTACGTAATGGAAAGTGAGAGACTAGTAATTCCAGAATCACAATTAAAGCAAGGTGATATTACAGTTCGAGAATTTGTCCGTCAGTTAGGTCGTTCAGAACTGTATCGCTCTCGATTCTTCGATAACTGCTATCGTTACAGAGCTATAGAACTTAACTTCAAAAACTTGCTCGGACGCGCTCCTGATACCTTTGAAGAGATGCGTTACCACAGTGATATCCTCGATAATGGTGGTTTTGGAGCTGAGATTGACTCATATGTTGATAGCGACGAATATCAAGATAGCTTTGGTGAATATGTTGTACCTTACTATCGGGGTTATCGCACTCAAAATGGTCAAAGCATGATTGGATTCACCAATCTGTTTCAGATATTGCGCAGTTCCTCTAGTAGTGATAAAGATGTAATTGGGAAAAACTCACCAAAATTAACGCGATCGCTTATTCTCCAACGTGCTTATGGTATTAATAAAACTAGAGATGCTAGTGAAATTTTAGCTGAGGTATTTAGTAAATCCAAAGCAAAATCCCAACAGCAGCAAAAAGCAGAAACGAGTAAGTTTGCTCTAGCGCAAATTCAGCAACAAAGAGAGCTCGAAGCAAAGATAAAAGAACAAAATGACCTAATTGCGCAGTTACAGAGAAGACTTGCTGAATTGAAACCATTTGCAAATATTGCTGAGGCTGAGTTTGCTCAAATCTCATCCTACAATCGTTCTGCTGCTGTCACTAACGGCTTTAATGATACCGAACAGTTAAACTCATATACTAATCTACAAGTGCGATCGCAAGAGCAGGAAAAGATAATTACTTCTTTGCGCAAACAAATTAATGATGCTCGTCCTTTAGCTACTATTGGTGAGTATCGTACTAATAAATGGCGTAGTCGTAGTTTTAATTAGTGTTCGACTAACTCAATATTAACTGGTAAGGATGAGCGGAGGGAGCGGAGGAAGCAGAGAAAGCGGAGGAAGCGGAGGAAGCAGGGGGAGACAAGACTTTAGATTTTACGAACGAATCTAAATTCGCGGATGGGTAGGTCTCAAAAATCAATTTCTGAAAAAAATGCCTGAATTCCTTAATCTGTATATATTTCAAGCTTTTCAAATACATAAGGTATCCGCGCTCCCTATCCTGACTGGGTTTGAGCCTTTTCACCCCTTCTCAATCTCAGTTTTCTATGCTAATATTTACCCATCCGCGAATTCGTACCATGAAAACTTCATATACACTGGGTTTCAGATTGGGTCTGTCTCAATCAATTAACGCCCCGAAAGGGGATTGAAACCCATGTAATTACAGGTTTACATATTTTTTCTATAAGTCTCAATTAATTAACGCCTCGAAAGGGGATTAAAACTTGTACTTTAAAACCCAATACGGTTTAATTAAGCTTACAAATTAGAAATAGAGTAGGTTGGGTAGAGGTAGGAAACCCAACTTTCGAGCTGATAATGTTGGGTTACGCTCTCGCTCAACCCAACCTACAATCTACTTATTACTTATTACTTTCTCTTTAATTAACCAATGCTGATTATCAGTAGAAATATCTTTAATACTGTCATCTCCTAACTTTTCTAAAGCCATGAGAACAGCATATTTGAGACTCCAAACTTTAGTATCCAAACACTTTTTCAATTCCGGAATTGCTTGAGGGTCTCCTAACTCCCCTAAAGCGATCGCGCAAGCTGTACGGGATTTTTGGAACTGGGGAGCGTTATTGTGTAGATTTTCGATGAGTAAGTCGTAGGCTGGAGCGTATTTTAACCAACCTAATGTTTTCAGGATGTGATAGTGAGCGCCGTAGTCATTATGACCTTTTTGTTGATAACTTTCTAGAAGAGCCGTTGGTGCTTCTTGGGGATAAGTGTCAACTAAGGTTTTGGTTCCTAGGTAACAACGTCCAAAGTCGGTATTATAAAGTTCTTCGATCACAAATCCTAAAACTGGGATGACATCATAATCGTGGACTAAGTTAATATCGTGGGGATTATCTAATATTGTTCTTTCTAAGTCTGGTTGAATATCTTTGAAGGTAATTTTTTGCTGATTGATTCCTGCTTCTGCAATCATGTAAATTGCTCGCAGACGGAATACTACAGAAACAGGACAACGAGAAATATCAGGAATTGCACCGTGGTAACCAGAGTCAATTAAGTCTTGTAAACAAGCACGTCGAGCATTGACGCTGGAATGCTGTAATAATTCTATGACCTGACCAATTTGCGAATAGTCTTCCGAGAAACGACAAACTGATGCGATCGCTGCACTGGCGGTTGGTTTATCATCAGATTGGGTATACTGACGGATTCTTTCTAGGGCTGGTTGATAGTTTAAGTTAGTTAAAGTATGGATAATAACTCGATAGTTTTGCCCTGGTTTTTCTAAGAGTTGGGATACTTCTTCTAGGATAGTTTTATCTTCAGTACCAATTTCTCCTAAAGCCCAAACTGAGTTTTCAATTAGATAACAATCATCATCCTTCAGACATGAACGAATAATCGGTACAGCTTCGGAGACTTTCAGTCTTCCCAGACTTTCTACGGCTTTGCGACGGACAATACGATTATCTAAATCTGGGTCATCTCTTTCTACAGCTTCTATTAAAGCATTAATTGATTCGGGTGTAGAAAAGTTCATTAAATGAGATGCTGCAATATAACGGTCAGAAGCATCTTCAATCTTATCTGGAGGGGTTTTCAAAAGAGCGATCGCTTCTTCTTGGGTTAAACCAAAAATATTAGTAAAGCGTTTATCCATATTTTTAATTTTTATATAGGATTTGAGATTGATATCCTGAGATTTGTGTCCTAAGAATCAGTTTAAATATTTTTATGATTTTTTATGATTAATTTATCTTTATTTTTGCCATAGAGATATTTCGGGTTTTAGAAAGAATTTCAGAAAGAATTTCAAAAAGGATTTTAAAAACATCCTAATCCAATAGGATGCTTCTATAAACGTAATCCCGTCCGAGACCGTTTGCGTAGCATGTCCGTTAGGACTTTCCGTTTG
>ERZ1740062.433-NODE-433-length-23637-cov-4.146001_pt1 | contig 23637 bp, 21 predicted proteins | sample MGYA00581741_ERZ1740062 | MGnify/ENA primary metagenome ERZ1740062 (study PRJEB43018, sample SAMN04849747) | marine metagenome | isolation source: floating plastic debris | place: Pacific Ocean | collected 2008-09-01 | study: EMG produced TPA metagenomics assembly...
TTAATTAGCGCTGCGATAGTAGTACCTTTTTGGCAAGCAATCAAAGCAACTATTTACTATGACCTCCGCAGTCGTCGGGAAGGTTTAGGTTTACAATTACGCAACCACGAAATTTAATTACAAAATGAAAATAAAAAAATCATCAATAATTATTTGGTCATGCACATATTTAGACGTGTAAAATTCCGTACACCAGAAAGTGTTGAACTAGAATTTACTCTAGCAGGAATTGGTAATCGTGCTTTAGCGTTGTTAATTGACTATCAGGTATTAGGACTAACAATAGCGATATTTTTAGTAATTTGGTCAGTACTTGTAAGCCAACTAGGTGAATTTTGGAACTCAATTTTTGGCGAACAAAGTGCTTTGTGGCTGTTGGCGATCGCCTTTGGAGTATTGTTCGCGGTTTATGCAGGTTATTTTGTATTTTTTGAAGCTTTATGGCAGGGACAAACACCAGGTAAACGCTTTGCTAAAATTCGCGTAATCAGAGATGACGGTAAACCCGTAGGATTAGCACAAGCAGCCTTACGTGCTTTATTAAGACCAGTTGATGAAATATTTTTCATCGGTGTTTTTCTCATAATGCTGAATAGAAAAGAAAAACGCTTAGGAGATTTAATTGCCGGTACAATTGTAATTCAAAATGAATTACCCATAGCATCAAAAACAATTGTAATTTCAGATAGAGCTAAATCATTAAGTTTTGAATTAGTTCAAATTGCCGATTTATCGCAAATTTTACCGGATGATTTTGCTGTAATTAGCGAGTACCTGCGGCGACGTGCGGCGATGTCAGTAAAAGCAAAACGTTCGGTATCTTTAAAATTAGCCAAACAAGTAAAAGAAATTATTCACTTAGAAAATATACCTCCGGATATTAGTTCCGATCTATTTTTAGAAGCTATTTATTGGGCTTACCAAGAAAAAAATGGAGAAAATAAGAGTTAGTTTTAGGGAATTGGGCATTGGGTATTGGGCATATAAAAATCTTAACTCCTAACTCCTAACTCCTAACTCTTAACTACTAACTCCTAATCTATAATTCCTAGCTAAAAAGCAAAACTGGCGAATCTGCTTCTCGGTAATAGCTAGTCATGTCATCAAATTTACGTAGTTCGGCGCGATGCACAGTTAATTCTGGTAAATTTTCCATCCATTTTTGATTTAATTCTGAAAGCATCATCGCGAAATCAGCACGTTTGAAATCTGCTGGAATTTCGCCAAAATAACCTAAAGTAACGTGTGCGGTGAAATTATACTGTTGCTCAATTCCCAACGCCATCAGCTTCGGGTTTTGATAAATCGCCCGACGTAAATTAACAATTTGCTCGTAACTATTTTTATCTACAGGTACCAAACAAACTGCTATAGCTCTTGGCATCAACATCAAGCCGAGCATTTGCCATTTTGGAGGATTATCTAGAGTCACAGAATTTTGATATTGTTGAAAAATATCATCAAAGCATGACTGTAATTGTGCTTCAAAATTAGGATTAGTTTCTTTCGCGTCGCGATAGGCACTATCCCAAATTAAATCCGCTAAAGTCAAATGAAAGCTATTAGGAGGTAAGGGAATAATAAAATCGGAAGCTAGGGGTAATTGTAAAATTTCCTGCTGATAATCCTGTAATTTCGAGTAAAAAGCAGAATTTACCGTATCTTTTTCTTCATTAGGCGGATTAATTAATGTATAACCAGGAAAAGGGACAGTCTTTTTTTCTCCTCCTGGATGTGTGGCAAACTTTGGAGATTGCTTTAAATACTGCACTTGAGATGCATAAGCTTCTGGTAGCGTCATCCGCGCCACCCGATTCATATAAGTTTGATAATTATCGTCCAATTTCCTATCCTCCCGCACTCATTGCATTGATTGTAGGCAAAATCACCCAATTTAACCAAAGGCAAAGATTATTCGATTTTAGATTTTAGATTAAAAGAGTTATGAGTTATAAGTTAAAACTTCTGCCCATCTCTTTCCACCATGCCAATTCACATTTACTGGGGTGAAGATGATTTCGCAATGGAAAAGGCTATAGCCAATTTACGTGACGAGATTCTCGATGCAAATTGGATCAGTTTTAATTACACGACTTTTCCGCCAGATATCACTAATGCTGCAATTGAAGCGCTAAATCAAGCAATGACACCACCTTTTGGGGCTGGTGGACGTTTGGTATGGTTAGTAAACGCTACTATCATGACTCAGTCTGACAATAATGTTTTATCGGAGTTACAGCGCACGTTGCCAGTAATCCCCGAAAACTCTTATTTACTGATTACTAGTACGAATAAACCAGACGAACGCTTAAAATCAACAAAATTATTGAAAAAGTTCGCACAATTTCGCGAATTCGGACTTATATCACCTTGGAAAATAGATTTACTCAAAAAAGCTGTTAACGATGCGGCTAAATCCCTTGGAATCCGATTAACTTCTAAGTGTGCGGATTTTTTGGTAGAGGCTGTAGGTAATGATACTCGCTTACTTTACAACGAATTAGAAAAGTTGCAGCTTTATACCCAAGATAGTAATAAACCACTAGATGTTGATACCGTCGCTCAATTAGTTAGAAATTCTACCCAAAATAGCTTACAACTAGCTGGTGCAATTAGAAGGGGGAATACAGAAGAAGCATTAACCTTAGTAGCTGATTTGATGAATGCTTCCGAACCTTCTTTAAGAATAGTTGCCACATTAATTGGTCAATTTCGCACCTGGTTGTGGGTTAGAATTATGATGGAAACTGGGGAGCGTTCTTCCCAAGCTATTGCCCAAGCTGCTGAAGTTCGCAATCATTATCGCATCAAATATTTACAACAAGAAGTAATGATACTTTCGGTGCAGCAACTAATATCCTGCTTACCCATACTACTTGAATTGGAAGTAAATCTTAAACAAGGAGCCGCACAAACTTTAATACTTCAAACTAAAGTTATAGAACTGTGCCAAATCTGTCAAAAAAGCTGACAATAAACATATTAGTTTAATTTCTGAGTGTTTTTTAAGGGAACAACTCCTGCTTGGAACAATTCAAAGTGATTAACATCTTCTTACTGTAGTTAATTGTCACACAGCATATGAAGAAAATTACTCATTCTTCAAAGGTTCTTAATATAAGTCGAATGCTTTCTAGATCTTTTTTGGTAAGTACTTTAGCCACTATTGGTTTATTTGCTGGGAGTATAGTTTTCAGTTCCAAAGCTGATGCTCAGATACCGACAAAAGTTGGTACTAATGAAATAGTCAAATACTCTCAAGCTTTATTAACAATAGAGGAAACCCGTCTTCAAGCCTTTGAAGATATCAAGAAAATTGGTGGAGGCGAAAAAGTTCCGACAATTGTATGTAACCAGCCCTCTAGCATACAATCTCTACGAACAAGAAGAGCTAGAGACATTGCCAGAAAATATTGTCAGCGTTCTCAAAAAATTGTTGAAGAAAGCGGACTTAGCATTCAACGCTTCAACAATATTACATTGAAATTAAGAAATGACGAAAGTTTAAAAAGGCAGATTCATAACACATTAATCCGCCTACAAAAAAAGCCGAATAATCCATAGGTAAAATTTTAATAAAACAGTGGCATTTATCGAATGAAATATCGACACCCCCGGCGGCTTCCGGGGGCTAAGAAGTAATAAGTATTCATGAGTAGTAAGTAATAACAGCTATCTTTTCAGTAGAGTTATATTGTAAGTAATTAGCCGAACTTGACATTATTTGTATAATCCGACATCCTTCGAGAATTTTGCCCAAATTACAAGTAAGTCACCATGAAAAACAATTGACACCACCAATGTTATTATCCGTAATATTGTTTTTCCAATGCCCCATGCCCATTACTACATCAGCTTTTTATCGCTATACTACCAATCTTTGCTGTTTCGCACGAATATTTTTAATGTGTTTTTTAACCGTATTAACAGTAATATAAAGCTTCTGGGCAATCTGTTTATAACTAGAAGTTGCTCGGTAAAGAGTCCAAATTTCTGCTTCGCGTTGGGTTAAATTATATTTATTTGCTTCAGAGAAAGCGACATTTTTTAAAGATTCATCACGATTTTCTATTGTCACTAATAAGTAAGATTGTTCTGATAATTCCAGATGCAAGCGTCTTACTCTGATGCGAAAGATAATTGAGGGTTGGACAGTAATATCTTCAGATAACATTGTTGAATTATCTGCTTGATTCTCGATCAATAATTTACAAGTATTCCAAATTACAAATGGTAGAGAATTACTGTTCAAGCTAGATTGATTAATTTGTTCGCAAATATTGTAAGCTCTGGTATTAGCATGAACTAATTCGCCAGTTTCAGTTAAAATTAGAACACCATCTCCTAAATTTTCGAGTACTTTTTGTAAAAAACATGGTTCTGCTAAATATTTACTTTCTTGATGATTAGTCACTCTTTTTTCTAAGATTTGCATAAGTTTAGTATTTTTATTCGTAAAATTTGCAAATGAAGGATGTGACGATCGCAATTAAATGCGTCATCTATAAATTGGTGGATACAAGTAAGTTTTCAGTCTTGTAAGGCGCGATGATTTAGGAGCATCCCTAGAGATTTAAAATTTTAGTGCTGACATTTTAGCTACTTTATATATATCAAGGGAGCGGGATGCTCCCACTAGATATCTTTTTCAATCAAGGGAATGCTTATTTATGATTTTTGATACAGCTTTGCGCTAATGGATTTCGGATTTTGGTTTTAAAAATCACTGCAAAGGAAGAAGTTAAGGGAGCATCCCAATGCAGGCAAAAAAAAATTAAATTGTAGTGCATTCGCGTTCACCGTAAGGTGTTCCCTCCAGGTAGCGCATACATCTTGCTCGCTAATAATATACAAATTAAATGCGTAACAACTTAGAAAAAAATAAACTTACACCTGCCACGACTGCTCCCAAAGTCAAAAGCCCGCAGGCTGTAAGCCTGGGGCTACAATTACAAAGCCCATAAGGGGGGAGATACGAAAATTCTTAACTCACCACGCTCGCCTTTCGGGCTTGATTTCTATAACTACATGCTTCCTTGGAGTAGTTGTTCAATCGGCAACCCAAATCCTAAACTATGACGAATGAATAAAAATAAAGCAAGAATAATAATAAAAAAAGCAGTAGTCTGGATATCTTGAGCCAAACAAAATAACTTTTCTTGCCAAAGCCCGTAAAGGTTAACTATATATAAGGGGAAATCGCTGAATGCAATCACACTAATAGCTCCCAATACACCAAAACTTTGATGTGCTATAGGTACGGCTAAAATAATAATTGTAAATCGAGCAAAATTACTTTGAGCAGAATAGAGAGGTTTGCCGATTGCTAAAAGTGCGGGACTGATAGTATAAAACAGTAAAGAAAACCACATGCCAGAGCATAAAATAGGCATCATCCAAGTAGCAGCAATATATCGTTTATCGTAGAGCAGACTAATAACTAAATCACCAACTGTTACTAATGCAGCTAATATAATTCCACATCCTAATAATATTAACCTTCGTTGTTTAATAATTTTTTCTCTTAAACTATTTCTTGGTAAATCTTTCTGTTTAGCAATTGTAGGAAAAATAACTTTGTTGCTCAGTTGTCTAATTATTTCTTTGGGAATACTTGCTAAAGTATAAGCTACTGTATAGACACCTAAAAGTTTAAATGATAATATTTTCGCTAAAACTAAGCGGTCTGATTGTTCGGCCGCGAACATTAATCCAGATGCAATAAACATCCATTTTCCGAAGGATAAAATTTCTTTTACTGCTTCTTTTTCCCAGCGAAAGCGATTAGAATAATTTGGTATTAACCAAAAGCTACTAACTAATTTGTATAGTCCTCCTATTGCAGTTCCTATTGCTAAAGACCAGATAGTTGGATAGAAATAGGCTAATATAATTAGGGTAGCAAAAAAACTGGCTTGCAATATTAGTTCGTAGATTGACAGCTTACGCAATTCCATTTGTCGATGAAGAGTATGGATGCTAGTAGAACTGAATCCGTCAAAAACGGAAGACAACGCAGAAATTGGAATTAAAAGTAATAACCGTTGCTCCTGATAAAAATATGAGGCTGGAAAACTAATAAATAATACGCAAGCAATCCAAATAACTACACCCCGAATTGCTTGTAAACTCCAAGCTGTATTCAAAAAAACTGGGTCGTCACCTCGTTTACTATTAACTATATTTTGAGAAATACCAATATCTGAAAATAGGCTTAAACCCATTCTAAAAGTAGTGACTAAAGCCATTAAACCAAAAAACTCTGGTTGTAGCAGGCGAGTCAAAACCAAATTATTCCCAAATCTGAGAATATATCTGCCTCCAAATCCGACAGTTATCCAAATTGCTCCGCGAATGGCGCGTTGTTTCAAAGATGTCATTTAATTTTAGATTTTAGATTTTAGATTTCAGATCCTGTGGATCAAAAAATTAAGCTGCGCCGTTTTTACTGCGTTTAATCACTTTTGCGGGTATTCCAACTGCGATGGAATTGGCAGGAATGTTTTTAGTCACAACAGCCCCAGCCCCGATTACACTTCCCCTACCGATAGTCACTCCATCTAATATCCTCACTCCACTACCTATCCAACAGTTATCTTCAATTTCGATTCCTTCGCGGCTCAATCCATAATCTCTATGATTATTGGCGTAGACTCCTGAGTGTGAGGCTATTTGACAATTTTTACCGATTTTGATGTTACCGGGACCTGCCATACATACATAAGGTCCGAGATAAGAATTATCCCCTATTTCAATCCAGCAATTAGTACCTGCAGTCCGGATATCGACACCGCAATCCAGACAAACTTCATTGCCAAGGCATATAAAGCTGTTGAAATCTCTAATTTCTAAACGTGTATTGCGAAGAATTTGAACGCGTGAGCCAATTTCCATCGCACTAGTACCCAAAAATTCTACTCCTTGATGCATACTAAATTTGTCACCGAGATGAGCAAATAATAAAGGGTAAATCAGCTTTCGCAATTGCGTTCCTAATGGATGGGGAATCCATCCCATAAAATTAAATGCTATTAGTTCTAAAATCCGCGATAAAGTTGTCGGGGGATGGGTATAAGGCTTCCAACTATTATCTAGTAGTGCACTGTTCATAGATTTTTATTTTAATTATTACTTAGAGATGCCAAAATAGTTTTCTTTGTGGCACCTTTTATTTATAAGACAACCGTTGGGATTCATCTTGTGAAGATTCAACAATATCTTGATTGTCACCAAAACTTCCAAATGTAGAAATCAATTTGGTAGTTAAATCTTCAACATATTTACGATTGTTATGTTTCTCAAGTACGAATTCATAACCTAATTGAGCTTGCTTTTCAGCCTTTTGAGGATTAGATAAAAGCATCTCGATAGCTTGCTTTAACTCGACATAATCGCCAGTTTTGACACCGGTAATAACATCAGAATCAATCAGTTCATTTATAATTCCCGCTTTTGGGGAACGAGTGGCTATAATAGGTCGCCGACAAGCCATTGCTTCAAATAAAGTACTTAGTCCGGCTTGATAATTGTTCTTTAAAAGAGGAACGACAACTAAGTCAGCATCGCAGTAAAGTTGTACTAAATCGCGCCATTTATAAAACTTACAAGACATATTGCTTGGCATCACTTCCGGGAAAGTTCTTTTAGATGCAGTTCTATTGGGTGAAAAAGCGCAAATTTTGACATCAAGATTTAAGTCTTTTGTTGCATGAGCCAGAGTTTTATAATCTCTTTTTTCCAAGCCACCACTTGCAATTTAAGGACGTACTTTTTCGTAAGATGCTGGTTTTGGTATGAGAAAAGATGTATCTGTTGATGGGTGAGAAGGAATTCGATAGATACGATTTTTAGGCAAACTTAAATATTTGTGTAAAAATTCAGCTTGCGAAGCAGTGCCAGTTAAAAATAAATCAATAGAGTTTGTTACTTTGAGTAAATTTAAGGCTAAGTAACCTCGCGGCCGACTTATATTATGAAAAAGTACAGCAATTTTAGGTGGTTTCTGTTTTTTACTACAAAGATTTGCGATAGGAATACCTAATTGTTCGCCATCGCAATATATCACGTCATCTTCCTTGAGTTGCTCGGATAATTGGCGTGCTAAAGCCCAATGTTCGGGAAATCCAATAATTTTTGCCAGAATTTTATCTTGGGGCAAAATTTTAACATTTATTGGTTGATGAATTTTCGCTTTTAAAGTTTGAGCAATTTCCCACATGACATGAGAAGGATTTTCTCCTAGTTGGGCATTTAAGGCAAAACCTTCGATATCACTAGTAGAATTTAATACAATATTGTATTTCAATCTTTTGACCTCTTGTAAGTTGAATCATAATAGGGTAGGTAGATAGCTCATTTTTTATCTGATATATGCGTAATTAATATTAGTAGTAGATGCAATATTATCTAAAATAAAAAACGCTAATTTTTTATGTTTTGATTTTTATTAATCAAGTAACTATTGTTTTTTTTTATTTATTCATAATATGACTAGTAATTTCATTTAGATATATAAATATGATTTAATTGGGGAAACAGATTTATAGGAATGAGGAAGATTATTTGCTTAAGTAGAACTTGTTGCTGTTTTAGACTTTGTCAGAAAAACTTGTTCTTCACGGTAATTGGGACGAATAGATTCAATATTATTTTGTAAGGCACTATTCATCAAATTATAAAGTCGTGCAACTTCATTCTGTATATTGAAATCCTTCTCTACCTTTGCTCTTCCTGCAATACCAAATGCCGCTCGCAATGTACTATCTTGCAGTAATTTTTCGATACGTAATGCTAAAACATTGGAATCACCAGGCGGAACTAGATAGCCACTAATCCCATTTTCTACTAACTCACCGATACCGGCTATTTGAGTTGCTACCACAGGAACAGCAGCCGCCATTGCTTCCATAAGTACCACTGGTATTCCTTCAGCGAAACTAGACATCACAAATACATCAGTTTGCTGAAAATATTCTCTGACTTCAGCTTGAGATTGATAGCCAACAAAATTGACATTTTCACTCAATCCCAACTGAAGCGTCATTTGTTCTAAATGACAGCGGTCGGAACCGTCGCCAACAACAGTTAAGATAACTTCAGGATGCTGTTTTTTTACAATAGCCAGACTCTCCAGTAAGATTGGTAATCCTTTTGCTGCCGCTAGTCTCCCCACATAAAGTAAACGTTTTCCCTGATGTTGATGAGAAGCGACATCAAATAAACAAGGATCAACTCCACAATGGATTATATGCATTCTATTCCATTTCTCAATAGGCGCAAATATCATTCCTTGGCTGCGAGCATAGTCACTTATACAACATACAAATAAAGCACGTTTAATTTTTTCATCAAGTCTCCATTGATACGCTTTGAAAAAAATATACGGTCCATGTAACGTAAAGCTATAAGTAAAACCTCCCATTTGAGCGGCGAGCATCGCCACGGTACCGCTAGCTTCGGCAATATGGTTATGTAGATGTTCTATTTGTCTTTCATTTACTTTTTTTGCAACAATACCTGCTTCTAAAATATTGAACAATTGATATATAAAACCCTGCAATCCAGGTTGACTGGTAGACAATGCTAGTTTAATAGTTTGTAAGTATTTCTGAGGAGAAGAAAATAGTAAACTTAGATGCGCTGTAACTATATTCAATAAATTTGCAGGCAGAATATAAAAAGTGCGATCGCGTTCTCTTCTTTGTTCTTCTCCAACAATATGTTCATCACCAGTGCGACGAATTGAAAATGTATCTACCGAAGCACCCATAGAGCGCAAATTTGCAACTTCCCTCTGAATAAAAGTATCTGTGGCTCTAGGATATTCGCCAGTTAAGTAAGCAATACGCATAATCAATGAACAGTGAATGGTGAACAGTTGAAATTCTGTAACTCCTAACTCTTAACTCTTAACCCTTAACTCTTAACTCTTAACCCTTAACCACTAACCACTAACTCTTTCTCTTCAACAGTGTCGCTTGGTTGCTGCACTTTTAATAATTCCTCGTTACTGCAACTGCGTTCGAGTGCTTTATCGAGAGAGTATTTTGGCTTCCAGTTTAAAATCTCTTTGGCAGGAAGATTGCTGAAGCGAAAATGCTTAAATCTAGCATCTAATATTACCGGGTTGGCAATACCGGGTAATCTTGCTTGTCCTTTAAGTACCACTTTGTTGTACTTCCACATTGTCCAAGCAATTGTACGCATCAAAGTCCAATTGATGCGAATCATTTTAGGTAAGGGATATTTACGTTTTTCTTGTTTTTTTACATAAGCTCTTTGATTTGGTAAATTATCATCAACTATATTGATAGTTTGCCCTATTGCTTCAGGATGTTCGGCGGCAAGAACAATTGCTGGTGCACAGTTTTCTACGTATGTCAATGGCATTGTGGCATAACCGCCAATTCGCAACCACAAATTATTAGTTAATTGCCCGCCGAGTAGAGAACTCCAAAGGTTATCTCTTCCATAGACTAATCCGGGACGAACAATTGTTACTTCGACTTGATTTTTTTGCTCAAATTCCCGTACTAATTCTTCTTGAAGTAGCTTGGTTTGAGCGTATTCATCGCGCTCTAAGGGGTCGCTTTCAATCAGTGTTTTTTCTGTAATATTTGTGCCTGATGGTGTACGAAGATAATCATACACCGAAAAAGTACTAATATGAACCAGTCGCTTGATTTTGGCTTCAATCATGGCATCAAGCAGGTTTTCTGTCGCGATAACCGTGCCAGCAAATCGCGTATAAAAGTCTCCTTCTTTCGCTGCTGCTAAATGAATTACAGCATCCACATCTTTTAGTTCATCAGCAATGCCATTTTTGCGTCGCAAATCGAGACGAATAAATTCAACGTTTGCATGGTTGTGCCAAGCTAAGCGTTTTTCATTACTCATCGGGCGTACAACTGCACGTACTTGATGCCCGCTTCGCAAAGCTTCGGTGACAACATACTGTCCTAAAAATCCTGACGCACCTGTTACTAGTAATTTCATATAGCCATAACCTCATCGAAAACTATTTACAACCAGATTCTTTCGAGATGGGCATCATTGCCCGTCATTTTAATAATGTCTAAAATCGCTTATCTTCTGAAAGTAAAGCATGAACAAGCTTATTTGTACGCTCTATATCTTCAAAAGTGATTGGCGGTTGTTTATCTTCAATTAATGCTTGATAAGTTTTATCTAATAGCCTATGCATTCCTTCGTAAGGTGTTTTTTGCATTATTTTATTACGAAAATTGATGAATGATGAACCAACAAAATCACATCCATTAGCAAAATGATTAATTAATGGAGATAATAAATCCCCGGCGCGGGGTATAACGCAACGTAAATGTGGCTGAAATAAATCTGTTTCAACATAACCTTTAGAACCTCGCACCGTGACATAAAAACCTTTGGGTAATGTATGACAGCTAAAGCGAATTCTAGCGTGTGCCGAACCTGCAATTACTGTTGCATCCAAGTCATCGTATTTAAATAAGTCTCCACCACCGTGGTTGCTCCATGCAGCAGCAACGCGTGAGACATCGGGTATAAAACGTACAACTAAGGAACAAATGTGAGTAATAAAGTCATGAATTACCCCGGCGGGCATTTGATGGATGGGATTGGGCAAGTTTTCATCTGCGAATATTCCTCCATCTCTGATTGGAAGTGCCACCCGCACTTCTACTTCTTGTACTTCACCGAGGATATCGTCTGCAATTAATTTTTGAATAGCCAGAATTTTTTCGTTGAAGCAATAATTATGATTTTCAATCAACCAGCGATTATGAGACTGGGCAAAACTCGAAAGTTCTTGAAATTCATCATAGGTTGCTGTAATCGGCTTTTCGCAAAATACATGTACGCCAGCTTCTAAACAATCCTTGGCAATTTTTTTATGAGTGTGAGGTGGAGTCAAAATATGAACTACATCGGGCTTTACCTCATCCAACATCTGATTATAATTAGCGTACACCGAATCAGCACCAAAGCGACTTGCGGCATATTTTGCTGATGCTGGGGAAAGATCGCAAACACTAGCTAAATGCGCGCGTTCCGATTTAGCCAGAAAGCTCAGATGTTCTTTCGAGATTGCTCCCGTACCGATTACTGCGGATTTTAATGTTGTTGTCATTGTATTAGTTATTTAGTTATTAGTTGATAATTTAATTGGCTGAAACTGTATTTTTATATTCGACTATTGTTCGTTGTCTTTTTAATAGCTTGAAGATAAAAAATTGCCATTGACCAAATAATTTTGGATATTTATCTAACACACCACAAAATAAAGCGTAAGATATTGCATCTTTTGATTTAAAATCTTTATCGAGTGCCATCCGGTAAACTCGATAAACCAATAAAATATAGGCTGTTAAGAGTAAAAATATGCTTAATCCTTGAGTCGGAACTAAACCGATAACAGCTAATAAAGGCAAAAATAAAGCCCAAAACCAAACCCTCAAAGTTTCTCTTACCCAATGTCGTTCGCGACTAAAACCATGCAGCCAAAAGCCTTCACCGTAAGCATAACCGTTACGAATTTCGCGCTTCCACCACTGACTAAAACGGGTAATTTTGGCATCATGTAATGTCATTTCAGCATTTATACGTAGAATACATCCGCCTTCGCGACGCAATCTTACACATAATTCTGGTTCTTCTCCTGCAATTAATCTGGGATTAAAGCCTCCTACCTTTTTGAATGCAGCTACTCGCATCATTGAATCACCACCGCAGGCTTTTGCTTCCCCTACAGGAGTATTCCATTCCACGTCGCAAAGCAGATTATAGAGAGAATTTCCGGGGAATTCTTCGCGCCGCCGCCCGCATACTACTGCAACATCTTGATGGGCAAGCAATTCGTTTCGTGCAATATCCAACCATCCAGGAGCAACCACGCAATCTCCATCTACAAACTGAACAAATTCAATATCAGGTTTTAGCTGCAAAAGATGAGAAAATCCCGCATTTCTAGCACGAGCGGCGGTGAAGGGTATTGATAAATCTAAATCTACTACATTTACACCCAAAGAATTAGCTAGTTGTACGCTACCATCTGTGGAACCAGAATCGACATAAACTACAGTTCTTTGTTCTCCTATAACTGATAGTAAAGATGCTTTGAGACGATTGCCTTCATTGCGTCCAATTACAACAATTCCAATTGATTTCATCGACAATCACTCCGCAAATTAATCTGGTAATTTTTGCATAAAAAATTAGATATATCGAAGATATTTTTCATGTTTATTTTCATATTTAATTTATGATGAAACTAAATTTACAGTTATATCTTTGTTTTTGCGAAAGTAATTATCTTCAGCAGTCGATTTTTTTTGACTTAAAACAACGGTAGTAGTGACAAATAAAACCCAGTAAATATTAGTTTGATAAATCAATAAACTTTCTGTGACATTATTCATGATCAACAAAAGCAAAAAACCAAGCGGGAAAAAGTTTTCTGTATTTGTAGTTGCATAAGCTCGCTTTAAAGCACGAGCAAAATTAACTCCATAAATAATTAAAAACAGTCCCAAACCAATCAAACCAATATCAACAGCTAGATCGAGAAAACCATTATGACCGTGGGGTGGAATCCAGCCAGTTTTTATTGCTTGACCTGCTTCTAATGCATAAGGACTTTTAGGAGCAAAAAAACCTCCACGTCCATAACCTAAAAATGGTCTTTCCAATAATCTTACTATCATTACACCCCAAACAGGAGTTCTTCCCGTTAAGGTAGAGTCTCTTCCCAATCCAGTTAAAAGTTCTACCCAATAAGTGAAAACTACAATAGTCAAACATCCTGCCAATAATATACCAATATCTAATAAAACTACGCTGATTTTGCCTTTCCAGCGAAATTTTTTATAGAAAAACATAATTGATATTAATAATAAAGATATGACTAAAGATGTCTTTGATGTTGAAAGTAATATCAAAAAAGTTGAAAACATAATCCCAAAATACTTATATATTTTGAGATTTTCTTTCGGTAGAGCAAAAAATGATAGCCACATCAAAACCATCATGCCACCAAAATTATTTTTATGCCCGTATATTCCTTTCCAAGCTCCTGCATGAACATCTCCAAAATGGATACCTACAATAGGCAGTCCGACAGCACAAAATGCACTGATTAGACCTCCAATCAATAAACTAAATGCAAGTAACTCAACAATTTCTTTTAAACTAAATCTTGATGCAAAATATAACCCAAAAAAGGTCATCATCAAAATATCTCTAGAAGTAAATAAGGTTAAGTCGGGGACTTGGGACCAGGTAAAGGAGAAATAAGCTAAAATCGTTAATACAAATAATAAGAAATTCCTACCAATTGAGATTATGGTACTTTGCCACAGGATTAATATTAAAAAAGCCGATGCTCCCCAAGTAAAGTATCTAATTAATGTAACAATCATTGGTGGAATCACAAGACCTAAAGAATTTATCCCAAATGCCCCTGAGAAGAAAGTTAAACCTAAAACAATAAAACTTTTCTCGGCAAGTCTAAGAAGTTGAGCTAATATTTTCTGTTCCATAGATTGACCGTATTTTAGGTTAAAAGTTTGCTTGTTACTTTCTAATTTTTAAAATTTAAGATATTTTGTCTCTTTCTGTACGAACCCACGCTGTTTGGGGTGCAACTATAAATTTCAGATAAACTGGGATTTTCCAGAGTATGTACAAAGGTATAGTCAAAAGTTTGTACAAAGGTATAGATTTGGCAAATCTAACCCAAGCTACAGTCAGCGCTGTTAATAAACATAATCCCGCTGTCAATGAGATGATAGCTGGTATCCATGAAGCTTGTAATACTGCAAAAATTACAGAGCTTATCGTTAATCCCAACCAAATCATTACTAGCAAAGTTAAAGGTGGTATGCATAAGTCGAAAATACTCAGTAATAAATCTAACCTCCTTTGATGTACGGCTTGTTTAAACAAAATCGGAATATAAGTTTGTATCAGTTGTAAGTAACCATGTATCCAGCGGGTTTTTTGGCTTTTTGCTGCTGACGATGATGATGGTAAATAGGCAGTTACTGTAGCTTGAGGATAAAAAACCGAATTGTATTTAATAATACTTAAATCTAAACCTAATTTTATATCTTCTAATAAATTACCACTGGCTATATTCACCGCACGAAATACCTGACAAGGGAAAGCCATACCCGCACCGAGTAAAGGACTCGATATTCCTAAATACTTTAATCCCAAAGGGCGAACTAAATTTCTGACGATGTTAGAAAACTGCGAAATAAAGTCTTTGGAGGATTTAGAGCCGTTTGCCCTTACCATTAAGTAAGTTGCTTGAACCGGAAGATTAGTGGCAATGGCACATTCTGTTAATTGTTCGATGGCATCTTGATTGATGTTGCAGTCAGCGTCAATCATGACTACGACATCGGGAGGTTCTGATTCAATAAATTTCAAACCGTAATCTAGAGCATATCCTTTACCTTTATTAATTGAGTCGTGACGTTCGATAACCGTCGCACCCATTGTGCGAGCTATTTCGGCTGTTTCATCGCTACAATTATCTGCAACGACAACTAAACTATCTTGTTGTTTTAAGACTGGGGTAATTTTTTCTAAAGTCGATGCGATTGCAATTTCTTCGTTGTGTGCTGGTATTAATACTGTAACTTTACTATGCTGCCATTTACCTTGATAGTTCGGAAAATTCTTGGGTAATATTGCAGCAATACATTCAATTAGAAAGAATAGACAGATAATAAATATAGTTGACGTTAGAGCAATGAGAGTAAACTCAAAGGCATACAAAGCCAATAAATTGATAATTGATTCGTACATTTTTAGCTTTTATTCGAGTACTTGATTGGGATTTTATGGTGAATAATAATTGGTATGAAATAAAACGTAACAAAATTTAAAAAAGGTAGATGCACTTACTGAATAACTGACTAAATCATCTTAAGAAATAATCTTCTTTTTCTGGTAAAGTAACTTATATCAAATACTAAAAAGTACCCGTCGGAGTTTGGGTTTAATCTTCATTCGCCAAACTCCAAAAAGATGAAATATCACAGCCTTAAAACCTCAGAGCAAACGCATCCGCGAGCAATCCAGTCTTCTTTTATTTGTTGCCAGCAATTTAAACTAGTAGTTTCCTCTGGAAAAGTCTTTTCGGTAATATCTATTTTCTCACCCATTGTTCGTTATCAACTTGTGTTTCTCCTTTTGTTTCCATTACAACTTTTGCCCCTCGGGCATCCGAATAATAAAAGTAGCTTTCAGGTTCTTGCTTGACGTTTACCGCATTGGCAACAATTCCTAAAACCTTGGCTTCGGAACGTTCTAGCAAAGATTTGGCAGCAGTGGCGCTGGCTGAATCCACAACGCGGGGACGAGCTACGAGTAATACTCCATCCACCATCTTGCCCAGAACTGCTGCATCCGGGGTTCCCGCTAAAGGTGGAGTATCAAAAATTATATAATCGAATCTAGGTAATAAAGTTTGAATTAAAGCATTCATACCTCCGGAGTCAATTAAAGCCGATGGGTTTGGCGGTTGAACTCCCGCGCTCAATACTGACAAATGCTCAGTTACTTGATGGCAACATTGAGAAAATTCATCTTGTCCGACAATTACGTTACTTAAACCACCGCGATTGATTAAACCCCATAAATGATGCTGTATTGGTTGACGCATATCTGCATCAACGAGTAAAACTTTTTCTCCGCTAGTCGCCAGAATAGCGGCTAAATTAGCGGCAACTTCAGATTTACCCTCATCAGCAGCCGAACTGGTAACTACAATTGTACGAACTTCTTTATGGCTAATAAACTTGAGGTTTGCTTGAAGCATTAGATAGGCTTCATGAATTATTGTTCGAGGAGAAGAAGCAACAATAACTCTAGGCGAAGCATTCTCAACAATAGAGTTCAAATCGGCTCTGCTGCTACTATTTTCAAACTTAGGAATTAGCCCCAGTAAAGTATAGCCAAAAAATGTTTCGACTTCTTTAACCGTTTTCAAAGACCTATCAATTAAGTCTACAGTAAATGCAGCAGCTATACCCAATAGTAAGCCAACAAATACTCCTCCTCCTGCTAATAAAAGCATCATTTTGGAGAGTACTGGTTTTTGGGGAATTTCCGCCGATTGAATAATTCTGGCGTTACCAATAGTTTGTTTTTCTGCTAATTTAATTTCTTGCAGTCTGGTTACCAGATTTTCATAATCAGTTTTGGCTACCGATAGCCTTCGTTCTAAATCTTGCCCCTTTTTCTCTAAGTTTGGTAGAATAGTTAATTTTCTTTGATAACTATCCCTAATTCCAGTTAAAGCTTGTAATTTATTTTGTAAACCTTCTCTTTGTGATTGTAGCTGAACAAATTGATTCACTAAAGATTGTTTAATTTCTCCTATCTGTAAGCGACTATTAGGAATATTCCCTTGTCCTCCTAATGCTTCTTTTTTTCGCTCCTCCAATAAAGAACTGAGAGCAGCTTCTTGATTTTTTAGTTTGAGAATTAGTGGATGTTCTGGGGTATAGTTTGCATTTTCTGCGGCTAATTGAGTTTGTACATTTTGCAGTTCTCCTAAAAGCGCTTGAATTCCTGGTATTTGATTTAAAGAAGTAATTTGAACCCCTTGCTGTTGGGAAAAATCTAATTTACTAGCAATTTGCGATTCTTGAGCGCTAACATCTGCTAGGGTTGCTTTTACTTGGTTAATTTCGTCATCCAATCTAGTAATACTTTGAATTGCAGCGGTAGCTTCTTCGGGAAGTTGTATTACTTGATTATTATTTTTAAACAGACGTAAAGCTTCTGCCGCTCGTTCTAATTCTCGCCGAGAACTAGGCACCTGCTTTTTGAGAAACTCTCCGGCAGCAACAACTTGAGCGCGATTTGACTCAATATTATTCTCAACGTAAGATTCCATTACCTGATTAACAATTGATGCTGCTAATCGAGGTTTATCAGAAGTGTAGGTAACGTTAATTACATCTGTTCCGACAAGTGGTTCGACTTTAATTCCCAGTGACTCTGTTTCTAGTGGTTTACCTTTGTCATCCTTTAATTCTAAAGTATCAATTACTTGTTGTAAAATTGGTTCGGATTGAATAATTACAGCTTGAGTCTCTAAAGGATTACCTTCGCGCATTAAAGATTCTAAATCTCCGATTTTTTCTCCAGCTTTTGTCAGGGATGAAATTCTATCTGATTTAAATAGTAACATTCCATTTGCTTCATATTCAGGTTTTTGCTGGAGGATAACCAACCAGGATAATCCTAACGAACCGAAAAGGGCTGCGACAATAAATAGCCAACGTCGTTTAATAATCAGCCAATATTGCTGAATATCTATTTCTTGTGAATTACTTTTATTGTCCATAGAAGTACCTTGTGATTAACTAAAGTCAAAGTCGAAAATTATCTGAGGAATTGAATTATTGCAGAAAATAATTTCCCTGTAAAGTTTCCAATTGTTTAATAAGCACCACTTTTTTGTAAAACAACCCTTACAGTTGATAACAAAATTTTCAAGTCTAGCCACAGCGACCAATTTTCGATATAAGTCATATCGAGTTTTACGCCTTCTTCAAAGTTCTCAATATCAGAACGACCGGAAACTTGCCATAATCCGGTAATTCCCGGTAGAACTTCTTGACGGATAAAATGCTTTTTTTGAAATTTATCTACATCTCTAAGAGGTAGTGGGCGAGGACCAACTAAACTCATTTCTCCAAATAAAACATTAAATATTTGTGGTAATTCGTCTAAGCTATAAAGACGTAAAAACTTACCAATTTTAGTAATACGGGGGTCATTTTTCATTTTAAACAGGACTCCATCTTTAATTTCATTTTTAGCTTCTAAAGATGCCTGTAATTTTTCTGCATTATTTACCATAGTGCGAAATTTCCAAATATAGAAAGGCTTACTATGTAACCCAACTCGCTTTTGTTTGAATAATACAGGCCCCGGAGAATCCAGTTTGATCGAAATTGCGATCGCCACCAGAATTGGAGAGATAAAAAATAAGATGAGCATGCCACAAAACAGATCGAACCCCCGCTTTAACCAAAATTCGCTACCTGCAATAATTGGTGCTGGAACTGTCATACAAGGAACTTGCCCAACCATTGTCAATTGTGATTTTGGATGGCTAAATTCACTTAAAGTAGGCAATATTCGTAAAATAACCCCAGCAGTTTGGAAATTCCAACATACATAGAGTCGATTCTTAATAGAACTCCAACTCACAAAAGCTTCTTCTATTCCTTGTTCTTGTAAATATTCAATAGTTGCTTCTCGATTCTTTAAATCCAAACAACTAGAATCAGCCGTACCCAACACTTTATAACAGTCTTGCTGTTGAATAATTTGAGTATATTTTTCTGTCTCTGTAATGTCAGTAATCAGAAAAGCCGAATGACGAATGATCCCTTTATGACGAAGTATTCTCGTTGCAATATCAAAACAAAGACGACCTAAACAAGTAAATATTAATGAAAACAACCAAAACAATACAAAAGCCGAACGCGATATATAAGCATCTGGTTCGTAGAGAAAAGCAATAATTAAAATAAAGATATTGGATAAAGAAACCGCATGAATCAAACTGAAATAGTTTCGTCTATTGACCACAGAGTTATATAACTGTTTTCCCGCAATTGTACTAATTCCAACCATCAAAATTAATAGTACAAAAGATGTATTTCTAGTCCAAGGAGAATCTACAAAAGTTCCATGAAACAATGCGATATTCCAGGCTAAATACAAAGCGATAACATCTAATGAAATCAGAGTTATGACTCGCAATAATCTGATTAATAATCCTCTCTGTAATCTTGTCCCTTTCGCGGACCTTAAATCTGATTTGTAAGTTTTAACTGGTAGAGTACTGTAGTTCATAACATTTACCTATACATTTTATTCTACGATTCATTAGGCACTGAACTCTTACACTCATAAATGAATCTTTTTTATTTACAATAGCCCTGAGAACACAAAAAAAACAAATTAAAAAACAAACTAATATTGCGAAGTTGCTCGCGCACCTTTCTTCAAACGTGTTTTGATTAATTGTAAAAATACACGATAGAAAAATAATGGATTACCAACTACATAACGTTCCCATAAACGTTGCGGTTCTGTAAATAATCTTGTCAGCCACTCTAAACCATTATTAGTCATCCAACGCGGACCTCTGTATACTTCACCAGTATAAAAATCAAGACAAGCACCCAAAGGTAGAAATACTTTTGCTTCTATTTTCTCGATATTTTTGCGAATCCAATTCTCTTGCAAAGGCATTCCAAAGCCAACATATAAAACATCTGGCTTAAATTCATTTACTTGTTTAATAACTAATTCATTCTCTTCACCAGACTTATCAAAATAACCGTGGTGTCCCTGAATTTCTAACCCTGGTGCAATTGCTTTTAGTTTGGCGATCGCTTTATCTACAGTACCTGGTTTTCCTGCCAATAAAAATAACGAAACGTTATCTCTTTCACAAGCTAATGCCAGGTTTTCAATATAATCGGGACAAGTCATCCTATGAGATGAGTTAATATTACAACCACAAAGTTTTGCTCCTAATAACACGCCAAAACCGTCGCAGAATACTAAATCTGATTTGTTAATAAATTCCCTATACCAAGGCAGTTTATAAGCAAAATTCATCCCTCGGACGTTAACATTACTGATAGTTGTTTTATGCTGAATTTTTGCTGCTTTTACAATATAATCAATCAGTTCATAAACTTTTAGCTTATGAAATTTAGTTCCTAGAATTTTAACTTCATCAAACTGCTGCATTCCAAAACTCCGTTTTTCTATTCCCAATTGGATTTGTAACCGACAAAAATAATCTAGATCTTTTTTTTCACTCAATTTAACTATGCTATTTTTTGACGCACAAAAATTATTCGCGTAAATAATAAAACTTGAGCAATTAAACTTTTGAACTACTCCAAAGCTCTAATATCAAGACTTTAATCAGATTAAAATCCTAATACTTGATATTGATTACATAAACTTGATTACATCTAGATAGGATAGTTCCAACAATCCATGATGACTGAAAATACTCTAAACTGGCTAATTTTCACCGTACATACAAGATTGAACTCATATCTTTTAATCACTGCAATGTTATGCAAATGAGTCTAAATCAATATTCTATGCATGGCTATTTTTCTATAACCATTCAATGGCTTTGCTGAATTGAAGTACTAATTTATTGCTACAGTATAAACCGTCATAATCTCCGAATTATGAGGAATTGTAAATTAGTTTCTCCCCCATAATTGGGAGGTTGGGGGAATATTGGCATACTTATAATCAGTAACACCAATTCAATTCAATCGGCTATAATTTGTCGATAGGGAACACACATATTGCCTATAAATCAGGAATAAATAGAGATTTGTATCCTTACTCTAACAAGATTATTCTTGTCAAAAAAACATCAAAATTTGTCATGCAAATATAATGCATATTTGAAAAATACGTACATTTATTTTTCAATAGTTAGCATCAACAACAGCCAAAAATTAATTGTTGACAACTCACTTAAAAGTAAATTGCTAGTAAATTTTCCACCCTGCAAACAACTCTAAATATGTTGTAGATACTTATTTAAGAGAAATTAGGACTTACCTCTGACGAAGTAACTCTTATTTTACTCTACGACTATGTATTATCACTTTAAAGGCAAGTATTATTTCTCACCTACATGATAATGAGATATTAGCATTCGCCATATTCTTTTACAACTAATTTTTGCCTCTTTATAAAAACTTTATATAACTTCAGACTTTTCTAATACTTAGTAAGCAGGAAAAAATCGTTCTATATCCTCATTTCTCAGAACATTTGCGTCATACTTATATATGCAATACTGGTTATAATAATTTCTCATTCTAAATAGAATAAGGTAAAAAATATCTTGAGATAAAGTTTGTATCCAATAATTATATTTTGTATCAAGAATAGAGATAAAAGACTCAGCTTTTTTGTATATTTAGCAACATCTCAATTTTATGCTTTTTTTTAATAAATGAGTTAAAATTATTCTCTGAGAGTAGAATATATTTTTTTGCACTTAGTATAGAGTATAAAGAATGTCTTATTTTCGCGATTCTTTTTACGAGATGATACTAAAGCTTAATTATACAATGTTAAATTTTATTTAATAGCGGAAAAAATATGACTGCAAATTACAATTGTTTAGGGAAAGTAAATTTTTTTTCTGAAAAAGAATAATAATTAGACTCAAAATAGAGAATATTTCCATCCAAATTTATCTGAGAATATCGTCAAGCATGACTATATAGTTATTCAGCCAACGAAAAATGTTATTTTAATTGCGAGCTCTTTGTGTAAACCTATTAAAATCTCTCGCAGCTATTCTCTATAGGAATCAACATATAAGTAAACTTGTACTGGGGAGTCTGTAGGGTATTAATATGTATTCGGTATTATATTATTAAAATGATTCAACTAAACCAAGAACAGTTACAAACAATCTTTACTCATGCAGAAAGTAGCTATCCGGAAGAATGTTGTGGTGTTATTTTAGGTAATTTATGCGATCCCAGTAAAAAGGTAGTTGAAATCATCCCTACCGAAAATGTTTGGAATTCAGCTACATCAGCAGATTTTGTTAATAATAACATAACTTACAGCAGACAACGCAGATATACTATCGCACCCCGAGAAATGTTGCACCTGCAAAAATCAGCTAGAGAACGCAATCTAAATATAATCGGTATTTTTCATTCCCACCCCGATTATCCCGCAATTCCCTCAGAATTCGATCGTAACTGTGCTTGGCAAGAATATTCTTATCTTATCGTTTCCGTACAAAAAGGTCAGGCAGGCGATATTAATAGTTGGTTGCTTGATGATAACAATCAATTTCAACAGGAAGAGTTGAGAGTTGAGAGTTGGGAGACAAAGGGACAAGAAGAGAATAACCCTTAACTGCTAATCAATTTCCAATTAATAATTACGAATTCGCAATTACTAATCATCCCATTATTCGGCTTTAGTAAAATCCCCAAGCGCTAGTATACGAATGCGCTTAAGCCTAAAATACAAGACTAAATAAGTCGCACTGGCTTAACGCGAATGAAATTGTCAATACAGTATTAGCTGATTATTTTGTGATATTGCCAAGTAATAAGTCGTATCGCTGCTTTTGGTGACAAACTACTTTTTAACGAATTGATAAAAATACTATGCCAAAATTGCGGTAAGGAGTGAAAGTTGTACGTAGAGTATTAAAATGTTTTAACGACTGATTTTGTATTTAAAGTTAGCTCATAACTGAGGTTTGCCGTGTCTTCGCCTTCCCAAATTAGTGTTCCACAAACTGAATCTACTTCTTCTCACACTTCTATAAACGAATCAACCACCTATCCCAAACGTGCTTCAGGTGGTTTTGCGTTAATTGATAGCCTGAAGCGTCATGGAGTTGAACATATTTTTGGTTATCCCGGTGGCGCTATTTTACCTATCTACGATGATTTATATAAAGATGAAGCTGCTGGTGGTATTAAGCATATCCTAGTCAGACACGAGCAAGGTGCAGCCCACGCAGCTGATGGTTACGCTCGCGCTACTGGCAAAGTTGGTGTTTGATTTGGTACTTCTGGT
>ERZ1740062.434-NODE-434-length-23632-cov-7.061925_pt1 | contig 23632 bp, 19 predicted proteins | sample MGYA00581741_ERZ1740062 | MGnify/ENA primary metagenome ERZ1740062 (study PRJEB43018, sample SAMN04849747) | marine metagenome | isolation source: floating plastic debris | place: Pacific Ocean | collected 2008-09-01 | study: EMG produced TPA metagenomics assembly...
GAGCAGGCCCGTCATCCACTCGGTATAAGCCGCGAGCGTGTGGGTGTCGACCAACGCCTGCGACTGGCAGGCGAAGCTCGCAGCTGCAGCACAGTACTGCGCGCACTCGGCCCAGCCCTTCCCGGTTTCGCACGCGTCGAAGAAGCTCATGGCTGTCTGGATCATCGTCATATCGTTTTCTCCTGTGTTCCATGGCGCAACCGGGTACGGCGTTCATGTCCCGCGGAATTCCCCCGCTGCCATGGATTTTAAGATACGAGAGGAAGCAATGCCGCGGTATCGTTCAAATGCAGGACTTGGTGAACGGTACACGGATTACTGCATTTGAGGGGTGTCGGATGTCCGACGGGGGATTGGCGACCGATCTGTTGAGCAAGCGCGAGCATGAGGTCGCAGCCGCCTACGCAGCGGGCGCCAGCAACAAGGAGATCGCCCGGGATCTGGGTCTTTCGCCGACCACGGTGCGCAGCCATCTGAGGACGGTCTATAGCAAGCTGGGCGTCACCTCGAAGATCGAGCTTGCGCAGACACTGGACGACCAAGCGGGTCCACGGGAAGATCGCGACCGGTCAGAAATGGCCGCGGATCTTGCGCTGGAACTGGACGATGCGATCCGGCGCGAACGCAGCCTGGCGAGCGTGCTCAGGATCATCAGCAACCATGACGGGTCGCTCGAGACGACGATCGATGATGTGCTGAAACATGCTCTGGAAATTTGCGAGGCCGAGTTTGGTATTCTGTTCGAATATCATGGCGATTTTCGTATCAGCGAATTGCGGTCGCGCGGGATTTCACCGGCCTTCCGCAACTGGCTGTCCGAGATCGGTACCTTCAAGATCGAGCCAACCACGGGCGTCGGGCGCGCTGCAGCCGAGTTAAAGCCCGTCAGCATCGACGATGTTCGCGCGGGCGGGGTTTATGAGAGCGGCTCGGCGCTCAGGACTGCCACAGTCGACCATGGCAACGCCCGGTCGCTGGCAGCCATTCCGATGACCTCGGGCAACAGGTTGATCGGCGTCTTCAGCATCTACCGCACCCGAGTTCATCCCTTCAATGAGCGCACGCTAGACCTGATCCAGTTGTTCGCGGATCAAGCCGTGATCGCCATCGATAACGCCCGTCAGTTCGAGGAAGTGCAGTCCCGCCTCGATCGCGAAGCAGGGACGCGCGAGGTGCTCGAGGCGATCCGGAACTTTCGGGACGATGAGGCACCCGTGCTCGAGGTCATTCTTCGCCAGGCCGCGGGGCTTTGCGATGCCGACGCCGCCGCCCTGACGCTCGGGAGAGCGGGAGAACCTCGGCAGAGCCTCGCCGCGGCGCAGGACATGCATCCGAAGACCCGGGCTCTCTACAAGGACGGCAAGGTCTCGATGAACCCCGAAACCTCGCTGGTCGCGCGGGCCATCGTGACTGGAAAGACGTTGCATGTGCTGGACTACGCCGAGACCGATGAGTATCGCGCCGGTGAGGAGGTGTTTCGATCGTTGGTGGACGATACCGGGATGCGAACCAGCGTGAACGTGCCCCTTCTGTCAGATGGGCATGGCATCGGCGCACTCGTCCTCTATCGCAGGACCGTAAGGCCTTATGAGCCTGACCAGATCGCTTTGGTGGAGATGTTCGCCGGACAAGCGGTCATCGCGATCGAGAACGTTCGGCAGTTCCGAGAGTTGCAGACCCGGTTGGACCGTGAAGCTGCGACACGCGAGATTCTATCGGTCATCAGCCGGTCGCGCGATGATGAGAAGCCCGTCTTCGATCTTATCCTAGAGCATGCCTGCCGGCTTTGCGAGACACCCATCGGTGCTGTCGTCTTGGGACACGAAGGTGGTCCACCACAAATGATGGTCGCAAATCGCGGCGCGTCAGAGGCATCACAGGAACTCTACCGTACCGGCCGCTACACGATGGATCCGGAACACTCGATCGCCGCCCGCGCAATCATCGAGTGCCGGACCATTCAAGTCGAGGACATGGTCGAAACAGACGGCTATCGGCAGGGCGATCCCCGGTTTCGCACGGTTGTCGATGAGGCGGGCATCCGTACGAACCTGTTCGTCCCGCTGGTCTCACAGGGCAAGGGCATCGGCAGCTTCCTCTTGTTTCGCCGGGAGGTCCGGCCCTTCACCCCCGACCAGATCGCCTTGGTCGAGACCTTTGCCGCGCAGGCGGTCATCGCCATCGAGAACGTTCGCCAGTTCAAGGCGCTGGAAAGCTTGAATGCCGAGCTTGGCGAACGCGTTGAAGAACAGGTCGGCGAGATCGAGCGTATGGGTAAGCTCAAGCGGTTCCTGCCTGCCGCCGTTGCGGACACCGTTGTCACGTCCGGGTCGGAGAAGTTGCTTAAGAGCCATCGGGCGCTTTTGGGCGTGCTGTTCTGCGACATCCGGGGTTTCACCGCGTTCTGCGAGACCGCCGAGCCTGAGGAGACCATCGAGGTTCTGCAAACCTATCACGAGGAGATGGGCAAGCTGATCAACGAACACGATGCTGGCGTCGATCACCGCATGGGTGACGGCATCATGGTCCTGTTCAACGATCCTCTACCTTGCGAAGACCCTGCGGGTGAGGCCGTCCGACTGGCGCTCGCGATGCGCACCCGCATGGACGAGATGTGCCAGACGTGGAAGCGCCTCGGTCACCGGTTGGGCTTCGGGGTTGGCATCTCGCTCGGCTACGCGACGGTGGGCATGGTCGGCTACGAGGGGCGCTATGATTACACTGCCAGCGGCACGGCGGTGAACATCGCGGCGCGGCTTTGCGACCACGCTGAGGACGGCGAGATCCTGCTGAGCCCGCGCGCCTGGACGGCAGTCGAGGATCGGATCACGGCGACGTCGCGCGGCGAGGTCGCGTTCAAGGGCATAAACCGCGAGATCGAGGTGATGTGCATCGAAGGCGGTGCTGTCTTTAGCGATTGACCCGTCAGCTATCCGATAGGTGGTTGGCGTGGCAGGTGCCCGGGCGTAGGGTCAGACGACAAACCAAAGGCGCCGAAGATGACCCGCGATCAGTCACATTTCCTGATGCTCAACATCGGACACTTCCTGGATCACCTGTTCATGCTGATCTTCGCAACCGTTGCTGCGTTGACGCTGAGCCGCGAGTGGGGCGTGGGTTATGGGGCGCTGCTGGCCTATGCGACGCCCGGTTTCGTGGCATTCGGCGTGTTTGCCTTGCCCGCCGGCTGGCTGGCCGACCGTTGGAACCGCGATGCCATGATGGTGGTGTTTTTTGTCGGCGTCGGGATCGCTTCGATCGCGACCGGGTATGCCGAGACACCGCTGCAGATGGGAATTGGCTTGTTCGTGATCGGCATCTTCGCGGCGATCTACCATCCGGTCGGGCTCGCGATCGTGACTGCCAAATGGAAGAACACCGGGATGCGGATCGCTGTGAACGGGGTCTGGGGCAATCTCGGCGTGGCCTCGGCGGCACTGCTGACCGGATACATGATCGACAACGCGGGATGGCGCATGGCGTTCTTCGTGCCCGGCGCGATCTCCATCGCGCTCGGCGGCGTTTACTTCCTGCTGTTTCGTGACTGGATGGCCCCGGTTGACCGCGAGGTCGCAAAGGCGGCCCCACGACCGAACGCGGATCCGAACTACCGCGCGTTGCTGTTCCGGGTTTCGGCGATCGTGTTCCTGACCACGGCGGTCTCTTCGATCATCTTCCAGTCGACAACATTTGCCCTGCCGAAGATCTTCGACGAGCGGATGCAGGGCCTGGCAGGCGATCTTGCGGCATGGGCCGACGCGGCCTTGCCAGGCAACACCGACGTCGCCTCGACGGTCGGCGCGTTGGCCTTTCTGACGTTCGCCGTGGCCTCGATGGCTCAGCTTGCGGTCGGATTGTCGCTGGACCGGTTCGGCCCGCGCAAGGTGTTCATGACGGTAGCGTTGATCCAGATCGTCTTCTTCACCGCGATGCAGGGGCTCTATGACGGGATCGCGCTGGCTGTGGCCTTGGGCTTCATGCTGGGCGCCTTTGGGCAGATCCCGATCAACGATTACATGATCGGCAAAATGGCCTCGGGACCATTCCGCGCCCGGATCTACGGTGTGCGCTACGTCGTCAGCTTTTCGGTGTTGGCCATAGCGTTGCCGTTGATTGCCGTCGTGTACGAGACCTGGGGCTTTGATGCGCTGTTCGTGATCCTGGCCGCTGCCGCGACAATCATCCTGGGTGCCGTCGCGTGCCTCCCCAGAACTTTGCCACGCCCACCCGACGCCGTGCCAGCGTGATGCAAGCCAGCACACCGGCCGAGGCCGGTTTCGACCCAGAACGTCTGTCCGAAGCCGTCGCTTTCGCGACGGTCAACGAAAGCACAATGGATCGTGACATCGCCGAGGCGTTGGACGGCGGACACTTCTCCGAACCCTTGCCTGATGGCGAGATCCTCGGGCCGACACGGCCGCGCGGAGACCCGAACGGTATGATCCTGCGAGGCGGGAAGATCGCGGCGCAATGGGGGCCAGTCGACGCACCGGACATGACGTTCTCCGTCACCAAAAGCTATCTCGCGATCTGCGCGGGATTGGCTTTTGACGACGGATTGATCGATCTCGACACACCGTGCCAAGCGACGATCCCTAACCTGTTTGACGCGCCACAGAACCGGGCGATCACCTGGCGCCATCTGCTGCATCAGACCAGCGAGTGGGAAGGAACGCTGTGGACCAAGGCGGACCGGATCGACCGGAACCGCTCGCTCTCGACCGCACCGGGGACGGCGTCACAGAAAGGAACGCATCGTGATCTGGCGGAACCCGGCGGGTTCTGGGAATACAACGACATTCGCGTGAACGTGCTGAGCTATGCATTGATGCAAACGTTCCGGCGTCCCTTGCCAGAGATTCTGAAAGAGCGGGTCATGGATCCGATCGGTGCCTCTGGCCAATGGGAGTGGCATGGATACGGCACACATTCGACCGTCGAGATCGATGGACGCGCGATGGAGTCCGTCTCCGGCGGTGCGCATTGGGGCGGCGGCCTGATGGTCCCGACGACCGATCACGCAAGAGTCGGTCTGCTAATGGCCCACAACGGGCGGTGGGGCGCGCGCCAGATCCTGTCCCAAGACTGGGTTGAACAGTGCCTGACTCCCTGCCCGCTCAACGCCGGATACGGGTTTATGTGGTGGTTGAACCAGAACGGAGAAACTGCGCCGTCCGCCCCGTCGACGAGCTATTTCGCCATCGGAGTCGGGCGCAACGCCATCTGGGTCGATCCGGACCTTGATCTGGTCGCCGTGGTGCGGTGGATCGACCGCGACAGTTTTGACGGGTTTGTGTCCCGCGTCATGGCCGCTATCTCCTAGAGTGTCTGCGGACAATCGTAGGAGCAGCCAATGGATCTGATCGAAATACCCGCCCGGTCGGGCCGCGCTGTGCGCCTATCCGCCGGGCAATCGCTGCGGATCGTCAACACGCATGGGCATCAGGTCGTCGACTTCTGGGCGTTCTGCGATCCGGATGTTTCTGAATTCCTGTCCATGGAACATCTTCGCGCGACGATAACCACGATCTTTCCGCGCGCCGGGCATGACCTTTACACGAACAAGCGTCGTCCGATCCTGCATTTTGTCGAAGATACCTCTCCCGGCATCCACGACACGCTGATGGCGTCCTGCGATAACGAACGCTATGGGCTGCTCGGATGCACCGAGTATCACGACAACTGCACGGACAATCTGGCGGCGGCGATGCGCACCTTGGGTGTCGAAAGCCATGGGACGCCGGGCCCGCTGAACCTTTGGATGAACATTCCGGTTGACGCCCATGGCAAAACGGCGTGGGAAGCTCCTGTTTCACAACCCGGTGATCACGTAGTTCTGCGCGCCGAGATGGATTGCATCTGCGCCATGTCGTGCTGCCCGCAGGACATGCTGCCGGTCAATGCGGGCAAGACGGTCAACGCGCACTACGAGGTTCTGAACTGATGGATGAGATGACGCTGAGGCTGGCCGTGTTCTTCGGCCTGTTTGGCGCCTTTGCGCTGGCCGAGACTGTGACGCCACGCCGTCAACGCACCTTCCAGCGATGGGGCCGCTGGTTCACGAACTGGGCGATCTCGATCTCGAACACTGTGCTGACGGGTGTGCTGAAAGCGGTGCTTGGGGTTACGGCAGCGCTTGCAGCATTGGACGCGGCGAACCTGGGCGTGGGGCTCTTCAACCATCTGAACTGGCCCTTCTGGCTCGAGGTGCTGATCGTCTTCGTGGTTCTGGATTTCGCGATCTGGCTCCAGCATTTGCTGAGCCACAAGATCCCGATCCTGTGGCGGCTGCACCGGGTGCACCACGCAGACCGCGATTTCGACGTGACGACCGCAATCCGCTTCCACCCGATCGAGATCGGTCTGTCGATGTTGTTCAAGGTGGCCCTGGTCTATGCGCTGGGTGCACCTGTCGAGGCTGTGATCCTGTTCGAGATCGTCCTGAACGGTGCGGCGATGTTCAATCATGCAAACATCCGCCTGCCCTTCGAATGGGACCGCCGCTTGCGGCAGGTGATTGTCACACCGGACATGCACCGGGTGCATCACTCGGTCTACCGGCACGAGCACGACACGAACTATGGCTTCAACCTGTCGATCTGGGACCGGATGTTCAGAACATACACGGCACAGCCACGCCATGGGCACGAAGACATGACCATCGGGCTCGCCGAGCATCAATCGCCGGAACCAACGCAGTTCCTGTGGTCACTGGCGTTTCCGTTTCGCCGATGACGTTCGACGATCTGGAACGCGCGGCCGCCGAGGTCGGCCTGACGGTCGTTGGAGCATTCCATCCCGAACCGGATGACAAAGCGCCTGCTGGAACGCAGGTGTTGTGTCTGCTCGGCCCCGGAGGTTCGGACCTTTGGTCTGAGTTTTCTTCAGCCCCAGAATGCCATGATGGTCATCCACACCCGCTCGACCGATGGTCGCGGCGCGTCATCGAAGCGCTGGCGCGGACTTTCGACGCTTCCGCGTTGTTTCCGTTCGGCGGTCCGCCCTGGCAACCGTTCCAACACTGGGCGGCACGCGGTGAAGCCGCAACGCGATCGCCGGTCGGTTTGCAGGTAACGCGCCAACGCGGGCTCTGGGCGTCTTATCGTGGCGCCTTGGCTTTCACCGAGCGGTTCGAGATTCCCGTGTCAGATCAATCATATCCTTGCCTTGAATGCGCGGCTCCGTGCCTGACCGCTTGCCCGGTCGATGCCTTTGCTGATGGCCAGTACGACGTTCCCGCTTGCATCGCCCATACTGACAGTCGCGCTGGCGAGGCCTGCCGCGCCGGGTGTCTCGTGCGCGCCGCGTGCCCGTTCGGCGCTCGACTGGGTTTGCCAACAGCACAGCGGGAATTTCATATGACGGCCTTCCGGAACGCCAATCGGTGAAAAAACGCCTTATCCACAAGCAGAGCAATATCTTGTGGAAAGTCGTTATAGGAATTTGACATGACGAAGCCGTGCGGGCTTCATTCTTTCTCATGAAAAAGCTGATCCTCCTCCGCCACGCGAAGTCGAGTTGGAAGGACGCCCAACTCTCTGATCATGACAGACCGCTGAACAAGAGGGGACGACAAGCCTCACCGGTTATCGCATCCTGGTTGATGGAGCTTGAGCACGCGCCGGACCATGTCTTCTGTTCAACGTCGGTTCGCACGCGCGAAACCTATGCAATGATGCAGGATGTCATGACCGCGTTGCCGGCAGCAGAGTATAGCGCCGAGCTTTATCACGCGGCGCCGGATACCATGTTGGATCTGATCCGAACCGCACCGAAAGATGCCGAATGCGTCATGCTGGTCGGGCATCAGCCGGGTTTGGGCGCGATGACGCGCGTGCTGAGCCGTGAACGTGCAACGCGCCGATGCGAGCGTGCTTTTCAGCACTTCCCGACCGCTGCGGCCGCTGTCCTGGAATTCGACGTCGAAGACTGGGGCCAAGTGGACTACGCGATGGCGAAATTCGTTGATTTCGCAATGCCGCGTGAATTGATGGACGCCTGAAGCGGCTATCCTAACAAGCGGCGATTATACGACCCCAGATGTGCCGATTGCCGTGAAGAGCACGGTCGCGATCACTGCTGGATAGTAAAGTAAGTACGTCATGCCTCCTCCGTCGGACGCCATCAAGCTGCGCCCATCATAAGCTTTCCGAAGACCCCTCGGGTTGCCAACTCACGTAGTAAGCCCCCCGATGAACACAAGGCTAGGAGCGATTCGCTCGCAAGACTGTGACGATCGTCACGCTTTCCGTGGTTGCAGCCTCTGATGTCGCGCCCGAGCCCCGCGCTCGATCGCGGCGGCAGCCAGTCGACCGACACGAAGCTCGTGTCTTAGTTCCTCGAGAAGCCGCAGCTCGGTCATTTTGACAGACCCGTCAGCGGCAGCGACATCGCAGGCCAATGCATAAGCCGTCTCACGCAGGTGATCCGGAAGTGCGGCCTCGACCAATCCAAGGAGCGCATCGAGCCCATCTTCTTCGGTAAACAGGTCGGCCACCAGCGCACCGACCTGCGAGATCCGATCGCGATCGAAACCATGGAAGACCGGCAAAATCTCGACAATCGACGAGATTTCCTTGAACTCGCGATCGGTCATGTTCTCGTCTGCTGCAGACGTGGCAATCATAACCGCGACAAGTGCGTCTTGCGGGCTAAGCGGTTCGGTCGCCATGAATGTCTCCTGTATTGGCTCGCGCCGAGACATATGACTGATCGCGCAAGGCGGCAACACCCGCCTTGACGCAACATTCGGCAGGTGTGTCTCGCCGAGGCTCAGGCGTCCTGGCGCAGATCGTCGACAATGTCGATCAGATCTCCGCCGGAAAGATGGTCGCCTGTGATCATGTAGTTCTCGCCATGCGGTACATTGCCGACCGTCACGGTCAGCATGGTTTTGTTCAGGTTCGCTTCCTGCCGCATGTCGTAGACCTCTTTTCCCTTCTCGAAGATCGGAATCACCTGGTCCTCGAAGATACCCTTGGCTTCATTGATCGCATCGAGGGTCGCGTTTCCAAGGGACTCAGGTGCAACTTCCCCGGCAATGCCGGTCAGCTTGCTCCCAACGAGATCGACAATCTCACCCGGCGCATTCAGGACGACCGCGCCCTCATCGTCAGTCTTGCTCCAGCCCACGCCAGAGTAGACCGAAACAATAAGCGGCAATTCGCGGAGGCGGCTTTCCCAATCACTGCCTTCCTCGTCGCGATGAGGATACTTTCGCGCCGTTTCAATATTCACGTCGCCCTGATAGATGTCGGTGTAGGATGACGCAAAGCCCAACCCGTCGCCGCCATCCGTGATTGCCTTCATAATATCGGCCCAAGGCCCCATGATGTGCAGATCGCCGCCATTGGTTTCGTCCCAGACGAACGGCCCCCGAAGCTTAACCGACATCGCCTTTGGGTTCAGCCGCAGCCACTGACCGACCGGACCTGAAAATATCCCCGCACGCGCGTTGTTCAGCTTGGTTCTCATCCGGAAACACTGCGGATAGCTTTCCGGGTCCAGATGCGGCGACCGCAGGCCCGCGAGCGATTTCTTGCATTTCTGGCGGATGCTGTGCAGGCGCGGAGAGTGAACATGCGCCGTGCGGCCAGATGGCAACGCATCTCGCAGGCGTTCGAGGTCATGCTTCCCGAGCTTTTGCAGATCCCAGTTCCCACCCTTCGGGTTCAGGTTGACCATTTTGAGTTTGAGACCCGGGCCGATGATGCCTACGTCCTGTTTAGGCCACCAAGCTTTCAAAGACTCGTATTCGTTTTTGCCAATCCTCATCGTGCCCCTCTTAATTGAAATCACTGCAAGCAGGCCGGAAGGTATTTTTGGCGCCTGGACTCCAGCAAGCACATTCCGCGCGGTAGACTGGACCTGTCGCCGATTAAGACACTCTGCGCATCCAGAGGCTGAGCGCTTCGCTTAGCATACGTCATGATGGCTGCATGTGCCTGGCGTTGACCACCAGATGCCCGGACACTATCACCCGCGCATCCGTCTGGATTGGAGCGAATCAATGACCGACGCAGCCCTGCGCGTAGCCGCCCAAACGTCGAAGGCCTGGCCTTTCGAGGAGGCGCGCAAGCTCGTCAAACGGTATGCCAAGGCCCCACCCGAAAAGGGCTACGTGCTGTTCGAAACAGGCTATGGCCCGTCGGGCTTGCCGCACATCGGAACCTTCGGCGAGGTTGCTCGGACGACGATGGTGCGCCGCGCGTTCGAGGTGCTCAGCGATATCCCGACCCGGCTGATCTGCTTCTCGGACGACATGGACGGGATGCGCAAGGTACCGGACAACGTTCCCCAGCAGGACATGCTGGCCGAGCATTTGCAACGCCCGCTCAGCGTCGTGCCCGATCCGTTCGGCACGCATGACAGCTTCGCGGACCACAATAACGCCATGCTGCGGGATTTCCTGGACCGGTTCGGCTTCGAGTACGAATTCATCAGCGCCACCGAGTTCTACAAGTCCGGCAAGTTTGACGAGACATTGCTGCGCGCCGCTGAAAAGTACGACGCGATCATGAGCGTCATGCTCAAGACGCTGGGCGAGGAGCGGAAACAGACCTATTCGCCGTTCCTGCCGATCTCGCCCGTGTCCGGTCGGGTGCTTTATGTGCCCATGAAGACTGTGGATGCAGCCAGGGGCGAGATCACGTTCGAAGACGAAGACGGCACAGACGTGACCCTGCCGGTCACCGGCGGCAATGTGAAACTGCAATGGAAGCCCGATTTTGGTGCACGTTGGGCTGCCCTTGGCGTGGATTTCGAGATGTTCGGCAAGGATCACTCCTCGAACGCGCCGGTCTATGACCGGATTTGCGAAGTCCTCGGCGTGAAGGCGCCCGAGCACTACGTGTATGAGTTGTTCCTGGACGGCGAGGGCCAGAAGATCTCGAAGTCCAAAGGCAACGGCCTGACGATCGAGGAGTGGTTGACATATGCCTCGACCGAAAGCCTGAGCCTCTACATGTTCCAGAAGCCGCGCTCCGCCAAACGGTTGCACTGGGACGTGATCCCGCGCGCTGTGGATGAATACCATCAGCACCTGCGGTCCTATGCCGATCAGGACGCCGATAAGCGGTTGGTCAACCCGGCCTTCCACATCCATGGGCATAACGTTCCGGCCTCGGACCTCGCGGTGCCGTTCTCGATGCTGTTGAATCTCGCCTCTGCCGCCTCGGCCGAGGACAAGGATGTGCTTTGGGGCTTCATCAAGCGCTATGCTCCCGAGGCGACGCCCGAGAACAATCCGACGCTGGACGCAGCCGCAGGTCACGCCGTGGCCTATTTCAACGACCATGTGAAACCGACGAAGACCTTCCGCACCCCGACCGACAAGGAACGCACAGCACTCGAAGATCTGCGCGGGCGCCTTGTCACTTGGGATGGCACCGTGGATGCCGAGGCGTTGCAGAACATCGTGTTCGCAGTCGGGAACGAACACGGTTTCGAGCCTCTGCGCGACTGGTTCAAGGCGATCTACGAGGTCCTGCTGGGCGCCAGCCAGGGACCGCGATTTGGCGGCTTCATAGCGCTCTACGGCATTGACGAGACTGTTGCGCTGATCGACGAAGGGTTGTCGGGGAAACTCGCCGCCTGATCGGTCGCCGAACACGCGGCATCCCCATTTCGCAGGATAGAACGCTGCCGGGGAGCACCAAATCATGAGCCATGTCGACATCAGCCGCACAGGGCGCATTGCAACCGTGCGCTTTGACCGGGGTATCCCGGCCAATCCGCTGTCCTACGCCTTGATGCGCGAACTGACCGACGCTGCCCGAAGCTTTGAGCAAGACTACGAGACGTCCGCGGTCATCCTGACCGGACGGGACGACAACTTTTCGATGGGCGCGGATCTCAAGGATCCCGAGCGGATCGCACAGGGTACCGCCTCACTCGCCGAACGGCGGCAGTCTCTGATGACCGGCGCGCGGATGTGCAAGGCGTGGGAAGAGGTGCAACCGCTGGTGATCTCGGCCATTGAAGGCTGGTGTGTCGGCGGTGGAGCGGCGCTAGCGGTGTCGACAGACCTTCGCGTTAAGGGCGCTTCGGGCGGCATCTATGTGCCCGAGATCGAACGCGGCATGAACATGTCCTGGGGCTCGGTCCCGCGCATCGTGAACCTGGTCGGACCGGCCCGCGCCAAGCGGATCGTTGTGCTCGCCGAGAAGATCATGGCAGCGGAAGCCGTGCTGTGGGGTCTCGTCGATGCGGTCGCATCGGATGGAGCGACACTCGCGAAGGCTATGGAGATGGCCGAGCGCGCCGCGTCAATGCCGCCGGTAGCACTTCGGATGTGCAAGCAGGACATCAATGCCTACGCGAATGCGCTAGCCCACGTCGCCTCGCACGCAGACTATGAGAAGTTCGCGCTCGCTCAATCGGGTGAGGATTATGCAGAGGGTGTCGCGGCGTTCCTGGAGAAACGCCCACCGAACTACACGGGCGGCTGACCGCCGCTACTCCAGGTGTTCGGTCCCAGTCACCTTCGGGTGCGTTTGCAGCAGCGCCACGCAGGCGGCCGCCGCGACGATCGGATAGATCGCGAGCACCCAGATCATCGTGGTCGGGTCACCTGTGGCATCGAAGGCATAACTGACCGGGATCGGTCCGACTGACGCCCCGATCACGGCCACCAACTGCCCTGTTCCCTGGATCTTCCCGAGGTGGAGGCGGCCGAAATAACGCGGCCAGACATACCCGAACAGGGTCATGGTGAACGCATTGTTCAACCCGAACAGCATGCCGTAGATCACCATCGTCGCGGTGTCGCTGACGAACGTCACCGCCACCAGCGCCAAGGTCTGCACGAACAACCCGGCCGCCAGGACGTAGCGGGTGCGGAAGCGGTCCAGCGCCCGGCCCACCAAAGGCATCATTACCACCATCGTCAGGAAGGTCACGACGAAGGCGTTCGTTGCCGTACCGGCGTCGAGCCCCTGCAAAATCATGATGTTCACGCCGTGATAGTGCAGCGCCGTGACCAGTCCGCTCAGACCGAACCACGCCGCGCAGATCAGATAGAACGACGGATGCCGTAAAGCCTCGCTCAGATCGGGGCCTGTCAACGCCGGTGCTTCCGCCGCTTCCACGGGATCGTTGTCGGGCCTCAATCCAAGCGGTTCGGGCTTGTCGTGCACGACCAAGAACAGCACAGGCAGCATGATCGCCCAGGTCATCAGGCCTAGGGCCACCCACGCCGTACGCCAGCCATAGGCATCGATCAGGAACTGCCCCAGCTTCGGATGCACCGCGATCGACAGGCCGAAGCCCATGGCCATGAGGCTCATGGCGAAGCCCCGCTTCTTCGAGAACCATTGCGCCACGAGGTTGGCGGATCCCAACATCAACGACCCCTGCCCGAGGAACCGCAGCAGACCAAACCCGACGACAAGCCACAGGTAATTTGCAGCGGCGCCAAAGAACATGCAGGCAAAGCCCAACAGAGTCACAATGGCGATCAGACTGATCCTGGGGCCATAGCGATCGACCTGCCGCCCCATCACTGGCAGAAGAAATGCCGCCCCCGTCGTGGCGAGCCCGTAGGCCAGTGCGACCGACGTCGCCGACAACCCCAGATCCGCGCCGATCGGGCCGTTGAAGACGCTGAACGTGTGTGATTGACCGGGCCCGCTGGCGAACAGGCCCAGCGCTGCGACCGCGACCATAGGCCAGCCGTAGAAAACCCGGTCATTCACAGAAAGCGCAAACCGCGCCCGTGCCGATGCCGCCACACCCGTCTCCCTCGATACCGCTCGAACCACCGTACCGAAGAAATCCTGTCCATGTCTTGCCGCCTTAGCGTCGCGCCGCGATAGATCGTGCGGATATCAGGGAGGTGACGATGGGCATTCGGATCAAGGGCGCGCGCATTCTGGTGGCAGGCGGCGGTTCGCTGGTCGGATCGCATCTGACGGCAGCACTGTTGGCGCGTGAAGTCGGCGAAGTGGTGATCTTCGATCCGATCGCATTCGACGCCGAGGATGCACTCGGCAATCTGAAATCAGACGCGCGCGTTACGATGCTGCGCGGTAATCTGATGAAACCGCACCAGATCATCGATCAGATGGCCAACATCGATGGGGCGGTGAACCTGGCGGCCTACATGACCCTGGGCGTTAGCCAGAACCCGGTCGACGGGATAGACTTGAACGTGCGCGGGCACATGCATTTTCTGGAAGCCGCGCGGATTCAGAGCGTGCGGAAAGTGATCTTCGCCTCATCAAATGCCGTCTACGGCTACGGCATCGGTGGTGGAATTGCCGAGGACACGCCCCACCACAATGTCGGCATCCCAGCCGCGGCCGCCGCGTACGGTGCAACGAAGATCCTGGGCGAACAGCTTTGCCGGATGTACTTCGCGAAGCATGGGCTGGACTACGTCGTGCTCCGCTTCTCGACCGTCTATGGCGAGAACCAGCACTACCGCGCCGCCAACGCGCTCTACATCATCGAGACATACGATCGCTTAAAGGCTGGTTTGCCGCCACAACTCTTCGGCGACGGTTCGGAGTCAAAGGACTTCGTCTATGCCGGAGATGTCGCGCGCGCGATCTGCATGGCGCTGGAGGCGGAGGCGACCGATGTGGCGCTGAATACCTCGGGCGGGGTGGGGATCTCGACCAAGGACCTGGTCGCCTTGGTCATGAAAATCGCCGGATCGAACCTCGAACCCGAATATATCGCCGACGATGGCCGTGTCCGTCTTCCAACCGGTTCGGGTTTGCACTTCATCAATGACAAGGCCGATGAGGTGCTGGGCTGGCGGCCCGAAATGGATCTGGAAGAAGGCATCCGCCGCCTGCTTGCCGACCATGAAGATCGCAAGGCACGCGAGAAACGATCGTAGGATGGGCTCCAAGCCCATCCCGGCTTATCTTGCATTGATTCTCAGCGCCGCCGCCGCCGCAAACGGGGCCAAAGCCGCCGAGAACAGAGTGATCGCGCCGCACAGCGCCAGCGCCGGTACCGGGTCGAGATCCAGAAGTGCGTTCTCAACGGCCCGCGCCCCGAAGATCAGCGTCGGAATGTAGAGCGGCAACACCAGGATCGAGAGCAGCAATCCACCGCGCCGGACACCCACAGTGATCGCGGCCCCGATCGTACCGATCAGGCTGAGCGCAGGTGTGCCCGCCACCATCGAGACGATCAGCACGGGCAGCACATCGACCGGTAGCGACAACGAGAGACCCAGGACAGGTGCGACGACGATCAACGGCAACCCGGTCGTGACCCAGTGCGCACAGGCCTTGGCGAGCACCACCTGCTCCAGCGGCATGGGTGAGAGCATCAGCTGGTCGAGTGAGCCGTCCTCGTAGTCCGCTTGGAACAGCCGATCCAGCGATAGAAGCGCCGCCAACAGCGCCGCAATCCACAGCACACCGGCCGCAATCCGCGCAAGCGTACCGGTCTCTGGCCCGACGCCCAGCGGCACCAACACAACCGTCAGCACGAAGAACGCGAGGCCGATGCCTCCGCCGCCACCCAAGCGCAGCGCCAAGGCCACATCCCGCCGCAGCAATGCGAGGACGGCACTCACGTCCAGTCTCCGTCCAGGAAGGCGTCTTCGGTGCTGTTTCCAGTGGCGGGCGTTGTTGTCGCGAAGGTCGATGCCGCTTCGCCGCTCAACTCCAGAACGCGTGCACCTACAAGTCCCAGATCAATATGCGTGGCCGCCATCACGATCCCGCCCCCGGCGCAGTGATCGCGAATCAAATCCGCCACCAGAGCAGTCGCATCGGCATCCAGAGAAACCGTCGGCTCATCGAGCAACCAGAGCGGACGCCCTATGACCGGCAGTCTTGCGAGCCCCAGGCGACGTTTTTGCCCGGCCGAACACTGCGCCACCGGCCGATCCCAGAACCTGGCCAGACCGAACCTTTCCAGCGCCGGATCGATCGTCGCACCGTCTGCGCCGAAGATCCCGGCCCAAAGCACGAGCTTCAGCCGAACCGTCAATGCCGGTTTCACCGCATCATGGTGCCCGGCATACGCGATCTGCTCCTGCAACGAAGCGCGATCCGATTGGAGTGAGATGTCACCCAGCCGAACATTACCGACCACGGGTGGCAGCATTCCGGCGATCACGCGCAACAGGGTTGATTTGCCCGCCCCATTCGGACCGCGCAGCAATACGGCCTCACCAGCTTCGGCGCGAAACGACAGGTCCTGAAACACCCACCGTCCGCCGCGGCGGCAACTCAAGCTGTCGATCTCAAGGTCCATGCGCGCCCTGTAGCCCCGGACCGGACATTTGGCAAACAGCCCGCCGGTTGTCATCCTGCGGGCGCCGATCCTGATGGCCAATCAAGACGCGGCAGGATCACTCGGTCTTTTGGGTCGGCTTGAAATGCACCCAGTCGTTCTGGCCGATGTGATGGCTCGGCGGCAATTCGAACTCATCCCGGAACGGGACGGCACCCGCAAAGCGCAGATAGGGGTCGTGGGCGAACACATCCTGCCGAAGAATCGGCCAGAGCACGTTGCGCGTGAACTCCTGATCAGTGATCCGGTTGTTCAGCTTCTTTTCGGCGGTCTCGACATGGGTGCGGACGCGTTTTGCCATATGTCCGATGTTGCCGCGCTGCGCTCCCCACATTCCGGCCAGGATCAGTTCGGAATGTATGGGCAGGTCCCGCATCAGGTGGAAAGCCTTGCCCGATTTCAACCAGTCCTCGACCGCCGCGCGCTCTTTGATGTTGGACACCGAGTCTGCATCGCGGACCAGAAAGAAGTCGACGTCCTTGTCATCTTCGACCAGGAAACGCCAGAACAAGCCATATCTCGACGCGGGCCAGTCGCCCGCGAGTTTGAGCACCTGCGCCCCTTGCGATCCCAGTTGCTTGCAGAACGCCGCAGGCACACTGTCATCCACATAGAACCGTGCCGTCCAGCCAGGATAGAGATACCGCGCGACAATCGCATTGTTCATCGCCCCCATTAGATAGCGCTTATCGTTGCCGAACAGCGAGTAGGCGATGATGTTGCGCTTCGGTGCCTCGGGATCGAACTGGCGACGAACAGGCTTGATGTCTGGGACTTTCGGCGATGCCGCATCCTTCAATTCAAGCGATTTGCGACCATGCCGGATCGAGGCCTCGCGATCCTTGCGCTGCCAGTGGGTCATGCAAAGTGTGTCGTTCCACTCGATCGGGTCGAACAGCTCTGCGTTTTTCATCGAGAACGCTACCGCGTCGTCCAGCCGATGGCAGCGGCGCAGCAGCAGGGCCACGTTCTTGGCGCCTTCTGACGTTGGTTCAGCAGCGAAAACGGTCTGAGCCTGTTCCAGCGCGCGCCGAAAGTCCTGGATCTGGTTGAAATGGATCGCCAGCAGCTTTTCCATCATCAGCGTGCGATCGGGTACACGCAAAAGCGTCGCCGCATCCTCGGCACTGACACCGCTGTGCGGGTCGCGCTTGACGCGCTCAACGATGGATTTCGCGGCAGCAAGGCTCTCTGACATGGCTAACCCTCCGGACGACGCTGCGTGTTGACCTGACACGCGAAGGGTTTCAAGCCGGTTGCTGTATTTCAGTGAGCGCGACGGGTCGACATCGTTGCAATTTCGCCGTTGATCACGGCTCCGCACACAATTGTATGCAATTGTGTACATTTGTCTCATGGACACCGCGACCGATTCCCACATAGATGGTAGCAACACTTGCAAAACGGGGGTCACGGCTGGCTAATGGGCGCAGCCGAGAATGACCCGTTCAGCCAGAAAGGGAGCTCCATGCCGATCACCGTGGGAACCGATACCGCCAAAACCCGTCGCGAGCTCAGCTCAGGCGGGTCGACCATCGCCTACTATTCGATCCCCGCGGCACAGGAAGCCGGTCTGGGTGATTTCAGCAAGCTACCGGCGGTGCTGAAAGTGGTGCTGGAGAACATGCTGCGGTTCGAGGATGGCAGAACGGTCACAACAGACGACATCAAGGCGTTCGCCGAATGGGGCGCCAACGGTGGGCGGACCGAGCGTGAAATCGCCTATCGTCCGGCGCGCGTGCTGCTGCAGGACTTCACAGGCGTACCCGCCGTGGTCGATCTGGCCGCGATGCGCGACGCGATCATCGAACTGGGCGGCGATGCCGAAAAGATCAATCCGCTGAACCCGGTGGATCTGGTCATCGATCATTCGGTCATGATTGACGAGTTCGGCCACCCGCGCGCGTTCCAATTGAACGTCGAACGCGAATATGAACGCAATGGCGAACGCTATCAGTTCCTGAAATGGGGTCAGGGCGCATTCGACAACTTCCGCGTCGTCCCTCCGGGCACCGGCATCTGCCACCAGGTCAACCTGGAGTATCTTGCGCAGGCGGTCTGGACCGACAAAGATCAGCACGGGGCCGAGGTTGCTTACCCGGACACGTTGGTCGGCACAGACAGTCACACGACCATGGTCAACGGCATGGCGGTTCTGGGCTGGGGCGTCGGCGGGATCGAGGCAGAGGCCGCGATGCTGGGTCAGCCGATCTCGATGCTGATCCCTGAGGTTGTCGGCTTCAAGCTGACCGGCGCGCTAAGAGAAGGCGTCACGGCAACCGACCTCGTGCTGCGCGTCGTCGAGATGCTGCGCATCCACGGCGTGGTCGGCAAGTTCGTCGAGTTCTACGGGCCGGGTCTGGATGACCTGCCGCTGGCCGACCGGGCGACGATCGGGAATATGGCGCCAGAATATGGTGCGACTTGCGGCTTCTTTCCAATCGATGACGAGACGCTGCGCTACATGCACACCTCGGGCCGCGACGAGGACCGTATCGCGCTGGTCAAGGAATATGCCAAGGCCAACGGCATGTGGCGTGACGCGGATTACGATCCGGTCTACTCCTCGACGCTGGAACTGGACATGTCGACGGTGGAACCGGCGATCTCGGGTCCCAAGCGCCCGCAGGACCGCATCCTGCTGAGTGCGGCAGCCGAGACCTTCAAGGGTCACATGGACACCGAGTTCAAGCGCCCGCTCGACAAGGAAGTGGCGGTTGAAGGAGAGGACTACACGATGTCCTCGGGCAAGGTCGTGATCGCTGCGATAACTTCATGCACAAACACATCAAACCCGTACGTTATGATCGCATCGGGTCTGGTTGCCCGAAAGGCGCGCGCGCTGGGGTTGAACCGCAAGCCGTGGGTCAAGACGTCGTTGGCACCGGGAAGCCAAGTCGTCTCGGAATACCTAGAGAAGGCAAACCTGCAAGAAGATCTCGACGCGCTGGGTTTCAATCTGGTGGGCTATGGCTGCACAACCTGCATCGGCAATTCCGGTCCTCTGCCGGAAGCAATCAGTGCAGCGATCCATGAGGGCGATCTGGTCGCGACCTCGGTCCTGTCGGGCAATCGCAACTTCGAGGGCCGGGTGAATCCGGACGTGCGCGCGAACTATCTTGCCTCGCCACCGCTGGTGGTCGCCTACGCCATCGCGGGCGACATGAACATCGACATCTCGAAGGATCCGCTGGGTCAGGACAAGGACGGCAATGACGTCTATCTCAAGGACATCTGGCCGACCTCGAAGGAAGTCTCGGATCTGGTGGCGCAGACAGTCACGCGCGATGCGTTCCAGTCGAAATATGCCGACGTGTTCAACGGCGACGAAGCGTGGAAAGCGATCCAGGTGGATGCCGGTCTGACATACGAATGGCCATCAACCTCGACCTACGTCCAGAACCCGCCCTACTTCCAGGGCATGGGCAAAGACGCGGGCAAGATCACCGATATCAAGGATGCGCGGATCTTGGCACTGCTGGGCGACTCGGTCACGACCGACCACATCTCGCCTGCGGGTTCCTTCAAGAAGGAGCATCCCGCCGGGGCCTATCTCGAGGAACGTCAGGTCAGCCCGCGCGACTTCAACTCCTACGGCTCGCGCCGGGGCAACCACGAGGTCATGATGCGCGGCACCTTCGCCAACATCCGCATCAAGAACGAGATGCTGGACAACGTCGAAGGCGGTTACTCCAAGGGACCGGACGGCAACCAGACCTCGATGTACGAGGCTGCCATGGCTTTTCAAGCGCAGGGCACCCCGCTGGTCGTGATCGCGGGATCACAGTACGGCACAGGCTCGTCGCGCGACTGGGCGGCCAAAGGCACGGCATTGCTGGGCATCAAAGCGGTGATTGCCGAAAGCTTTGAACGCATCCACCGCTCGAACTTGGTCGGCATGGGCGTTCTGCCATTCGAGTTCGTCGGAGAAACGCGGGCGTCACTGGGCCTGACCGGTGAAGAAACCGTGTCGATCCCCGATCTCGAAGGTGTCGAGCCTCGCCAGACCGTAAAGGCGACAATCGGGTATCCGGACGGCTCGACCAAAGAGATCGACCTGCTCTGCCGGATCGATACCGAGGTCGAGATCGAATACGTCGAGAACGGCGGGGTGTTGCACTACGTATTGCGCAACCTGGCAGCGTGATTGGGACGCTAAGCCGTACATTTATATGTTGTTTCAGTAGCAACTCCTGCGTTCCTCTGTATGCAGCTGTATACAGTCGTGCCATTGACTCGGTATGCCTCGGATCGGCATGATCCGGGAGCGGGGCGGCTCCTCCAGAGTTATCGGGCGCATTGCGACTACTCTGGACGGCCGACAGATGGAGATACTTGCAATTATGGCTTTGATTGTTGCGATTGTTCGCGACGCAATCGGCGCAATCAAAGATGGACGTGAGTTAACGCGAAACCGCGCCAAGGAGAAAGATCGCGATCGAGTGCAAAGGAAGGAAAAGTAGTTTGCTCCCCATCACCCGCGCACGCGGCAAGTACCAGGGCCGGAACGCTGGCACGAAGTACAATGGCTTTGCCTGGGCCGTCGCGACCGACCAGTCGAACAGCCCGGACATGTACACTCAGACGCAGAAATCGCTGGCCGAGATCGACCGCGTCCTCGCGGAACTCGGCACCGACAAGACGCGCCTGATCAACGTCACGGTCTATGTCTCCAAGATCCAGCTCAAGGATGAGATGGAGCGCGCCTGGCTCGAATGGATCGGGGACGATCCTCAGCACTGGCCGCAACGCGCGTGCGTGGAGGCACCGCTCTACAAATACACGCTGGTCGAGTTTGTCGTCATCGCTGCCTGCCCCTGACCGACGCGCTTTCGCGCATTTTCGGAAAAAGCCTCTTGGAACCCGGGCCGGGAACGGCCAATACTGCGGGCAAGGCCTGACGGAACGGGGCCGGATAAACCCATGCTGCGCCAATGCAGCACCTGGGGACAGATGTGAAATCAGGGAGCATAGAGGACTTCACATGTCAGATCTTATGAACAACGGCGTGACACGCCGCGGACTGATGCAGGGTGCCGCAGCGGGCGCACTTGTGCTTGGAGCAGGTCTCGGCCCAGCAAAGGCGGCCGAACCGAAGCGCGGCGGCAAGATGAGCTTTGGCAAGGCGCACGGCCAGACCTCGGACAGCCACGACCCTGGCAGCTGGGAAAACGGCTTCACAACGACGCTTGGCTTCGCGCTATACAATCGCCTGACCGAGGTCGATACCGATGGATCGCTGATCCCGGAACTGGCCGAAAGCTGGGAAGCATCGCCGGACGCGTCGGAGTGGACTTTCAAGGTCCGCAATGCCGAATTCCATGACGGCTCAAAAGTCACCGCGGCTGACGTGATCGCCTCGATCAACCACCACCGCGGCGAAGACTCGCAATCGGCCGCCAAGCCGATCGTGACCCCGATCAAGGATCTTGCTGCTGTCGGCAATGATGCGGTCAAGTTCACGCTGGACGGCGGCAATGCCGACTTCCCGTTCATCCTGAGCGACTACCACCTGGTGATCGGCAAGGACAATGGCTCGGGCAAGGTTGATTGGACCGGCATGGGCTCGGGTTCCTACACGCTGAACAACTTCGAGCCAGGCGTCCGCTTGGACATGAGCCGGAACGACAACAACTGGCGGTCGGACCGTGGCTGGTTCGAAGATATCGAGGTGCTTGCCATCGTCGATCCCGTCGCACGGCAGAACGCGCTGATGACCGGCTCGGTCCAGGGCATCGACCGCGTCGACGTCAAGACCGTTGACCTGCTGAAGCGCAATCCGAACCTGAAGATCGAGGCGGTTTCGGGCACGCAGCACTTCACCTTCCCGATGCGGGTGAACGCGGCACCGTTCGACAATGTCGATCTGCGCCTCGCCGTGAAATACTCGGTCAAGCGCCAGGAGATGCTGGACAAGATCCTCCGCGGCTACGGCGCTTTGGGCAACGACCTGCCGATCAGCGCCAACCAGCGGTTCTACAACAAGGATCTGGCGCAGCGCGAATTCGATGCCGACAAGGCGAAATTCCACCTGAAAAAGGCCGGTATGGAAGGCGTCGAGCTGACGCTCTACGCGGCCGACGCTGCCTTCCCAGGGGCTGTCGATGCGGCGCAACTCTACCAGGCCTCGGCCAAGGAAGCGGGCATCAGGATCAAGATCGAGCGCGCCGCCAATGACGGCTACTGGTCGAACATCTGGAATGCCAAGCCATGGTGCGCCTGCTACTGGGGCGGCCGTCCGGTCGAGGATCAGATGTTCTCGACAGCCTATCAGTCGGGTGTCCCATGGAACGACACAGCCTGGTCGAACGAACGCTTTGACGAGTTGCTGATCAAGGCCCGCGCCGAGCTGAACGAAGAAACACGGCGCACGATGTACTACGAGATGCAGGAGATCCTGCACAACGATGGTGGCCTCGTGGCACCGATGTTTGCCTCGTATGTCAATGCAATCGCGAAGAACGTCATGCACGCCGATCAGGTCGCGTCGAACTGGTCGCTGGATGGCGAGCGGTGGGCTGAACGCTGGTGGTTCGCCTGATCCCCATCGGATCTTCGTCTACAATCGGGGGCGGGCCTGCGGGGCCGCCCTTTTCCATGCCGCCCATTTCCATTCAGGGAGCATTACGATGACCGAAGCCCTGTTCCGGGCCGATGCCTATCAGACCGAGTGTTCAGCGATCGTGACAGCGATCAACGATCGGGGCGGCATCGTGCTGGACCGTTCCGTGTTCTACCCCACAGGCGGTGGGCAGCCGGGCGATCGGGGCGCTCTGTCCTGGGAGAACGGCACGTGCGAGATCGCCGTCGCCGTGAAAGGTGACACTCCGGACGAGGTCGTTCATGTCCCGATCGAAGGCGCGATCGCTCCACCGGTTGGAACCGAAGTCACGGCAAAAATCGACTGGGATCTGCGCCTGCGTCACATGAAGGTGCACACAGCATTACATCTGCTCTCGGTGGTCATCCCTCTGCCGGTGACAGGCGGACAGATCGGACCAGAAAAAGGTCGGCTGGACTTCGATATGCCCGACGCGCCCGAGGACAAGGACGCGATCGAGGCTGCACTGAACACCCTGATCGCCGATGATCACCGTGTCAGTGACGAATGGATCACCGATGCCGAGCTCGAAGCCAACCCGGATATGGTCAAGACGATGTCGGTCAAACCACCCACGGGCCAGGGACACGTGCGTTTGGTCCGCATCGGCGGTGACCCGGATGCACCGGTGGATCTGCAGCCCTGCGGCGGGACCCATGTCCGCTCGACAGCACTGATCGGTCCTGTCCGCCTCGGCAAGATCGAGAAGAAGGGCAAGCAAAACCGCCGGGTCTCCCTCCACCTGGTCTGCCGCGACCTGCTCGCCCCGCG
>ERZ1740062.435-NODE-435-length-23572-cov-6.832972_pt1 | contig 23572 bp, 19 predicted proteins | sample MGYA00581741_ERZ1740062 | MGnify/ENA primary metagenome ERZ1740062 (study PRJEB43018, sample SAMN04849747) | marine metagenome | isolation source: floating plastic debris | place: Pacific Ocean | collected 2008-09-01 | study: EMG produced TPA metagenomics assembly...
TCCACGACACATTCAGATCGAGCAACCCGCGGAAAGCCCATCCTCCGAGACTGGGGGGCGCAGTGATCCTCATATCCAGCAAAGCCAAAAAAATCATCGGCAAGGCGACGTCAGCAATCAAACTGCGAGACGCCGCGGCGCCCGCGCAGAAATGTGGTCCAGCGCCAAAGGCGATGTGCTTCGACGTATTACGAGTGATGTCGAACCGGTGCGCGTCCTTGAATACGGACTCATCGCGATTGGCCGAGCCAAACATGAAGAAGACGCGATCCCCTGGTGCCAGATCGATACCATCCCACGAGAATGACTGCGCAATGCGGCGCGGCGACATCCCGATCGGAGACATCCAGCGTACGTATTCCTCGAACACCTGCTGCCATGAAACCTCGCCCGCCCTGACCTGAGCAAGTTGCTCAGGGTGTGTGAGCAAAGCCCAAATCGCGCCGGCGATAGCGTCGCGTGGTTCGTTCTGCCCGCCAGAGATCGCGAGTTTCACGTTTGCGCGGATCGTCTCGACCGGAAGTCCGGCCTGAGCTTGAACCGAGATCAAGGACTTGTCCGGTGCGTCTCGCACAGCGGCCAGACGAAGATCGATCGCCGCATCCACAAAGGACGTGGCGCGGTGACACTCGGCTTCTATCTCCGGATCACCGGCGTAGTTCGCGATCCCGTTGATCATCGACTGGCTGATCCAGTCGATTTGCTTTGGCGTCAGATCCTCCAATCCGGTCATGGCACACAGCGCCGCGCCCGAAAGCGGCATGGCGTAGTCGCGCACAAGGTCCGCATGGCGGCGCGGCTTCAGATTGGCCAGCAGCGCCTCTGCATCTGTGCGGAACCATTCTGCCCATTGGTCCCGAACGGTGCGCGGTGAGTAGGCCGGGAACGTCGCCTTGCGTTCGACCTGATGCGCCAGACCGTCCTTGCGCATCATGTTCTGGCCCATCAGTTTGTTCATCAGCCCATCGGGCTGGTCGGACGAGAACACCGCGATGTTCTTCTCGCACTCCGCGATATCATCACGCCGCGTGAACAGGATCGAGCCAAGTTGCGGCACGAAACATACCGGTGTCTCGGATCGCATCCGGGCGAGATCTGGGTAGGGATCTGCCCAGAACGTCTGTAGATCAATGTTGAACTCTGGTGGTGCCGCCATGTTGCTCGGTCCCGCGCGGTTTCCCACGAGGGTGACCTCAATCGATCCTCAGATCCAGCGCCGCGTCCGGCTCAGGAACTCGACGTAAGGTGCGCCGAATTTCGTGGTCAGGTAGGCTTCTTCGCGCAGAACGACGCCACGATGCAGCGTGATCCACAGGACCGGCAGCACAATCAGACCCCAGTCGAGTGAGAAAATGAAGCTGACCCCGAGTTGGAGCAGAAGCAGCCCGAGATACATCGGATTGCGCGTGAAACGGTACGGGCCATCCTCTACCAGCACCAGCGCGGGTTTGTGCGGCTCGACATGTGTCCCGGCCCGTTTGAACGCAAGAATTGCAGAGAGAGCGATGAACGCGGCCAGCGCACAATCGGCAATTCCGAAGACCAACGCTATGCCCGAGAACGCGGGGGTTAGGAGTGAAAGCGGAAAGAGCACGCCCAACCCCCACGACACCGCCAATGCAGACGCCAATATCAACGGCGGGAAGGCAATAACGTTCGGATGGTCCTTCGCCGCATCGGACATCGGACGAACAATCAGGCTTTGTAGTCCGGTTCCGAGCGAGCGAGCAGCGCCTTGACGCTGTCCAGATGTTTGTCGGCGACAACGCCGAACTCGTCATTCTCTCGTGCCACCTGAGCCGCTGTCGCGTCGTCGATCACGGCCAGTTCCTGTCCGGTCCAGAGCGCCTTGATATAAATCTCGCAGGCCCGTTCGAAGTAGTACATCCGGTTGAACGCTTCAGCGACAGTCTGACCGATCACCATGATGCCATGATTGCCCATGACCAAAACCTGCTTCGACGCATCTCTGAGCGCGTGGCAGGCACGCTCGGCTTCCTCGTCCAGCGCCAAACCTCCATATTCAGTGTCATAGGCGATCCTGTCAAAAAATAGCGCGCAGTTCTGATCAAGCGGCGGCAAGACGGGATTCTTCAGGGTTGCCAGAATGGTCGCATGAATCGAGTGCACATGCATCGCACAGCGGGCGTGCGGGCAGAGCCGGTGCAGAGCACCGTGCAGACCCCAGGCGGTCGGATCCGGTGCATCGGGCCGGTCCATGGTCGCTGGATCGTTCGCGTCGAGCAACAGCATGTCAGACGCCTTGATCAGGCTGAAATGAACCTGATTAGGGTTCATCAGGAACTGCGTCCCATCCTCGTTCACGCTGAGAGAGAAATGGTTCGAGACACCTTCGTGCATGTTCAGCCGAGCCGTCCAACGAAAGCTCGCTGCAAGATCAACACGCTCCTGCCAAAACGGCAGGTTGTCGTCTTTCGGGTGGAGGTCGGTGACTGACATGGCGGCGTCCTCAGAGAATCGCATTTGGTGCAAAGCGTGGATGCGCCGGCGCGGCAATGCAAGCAAATGGGTTCCACCGCACTCGGCAGGAACGATTGGCCGCAGCGCCTGCCTTAGTATAGCGGCGTTAACCAACTTTCACTATGAGCTTCGCCCGAAGCGCGCGGGACAGTTTTTGGTGGAACACCGGACGTGGACGGGACTGTGGATGAAACTGCATCGACGCTCGATCACGAGCGGGCCCGGCTGGCCGCGTTCCAGCCGCAGGACTGTTCAGTCTATCCGGCAACGCAGCATCCGGATGTCGAGATTCTAAATCCGGAAGCGCAGTCAACACTGCTTACACCGCCCTTTCCCGTCGAACTCTACGATTGCCGGAAGATCCGCATCAATCCCCAGTTCGCCGACGAGATTGAGAGCGCTCGGAAGAAACTGAGGGCGGGTCGCATCGAAGAGATCATCTTCCACGATGAAGCGATCCTGTTGGCCAGCGACGTCTACATGGAAATGAAGCTCGCGCGGATCGGCGGGCGCTTCCTGCCGCTTTCGGCAGGCACCAAGGACATGACAGAGCACTATGATCCCAATGGCAGGCATTGGGCTTTGCGGGTCGGCGTGCTGGCAGAGCCGGAGATTGTGCGCGGTCGATCCATTGCTTTCACGGGCGTCGGTCAAGCATCGAATTTCTATCACTGGGTAGGCGAACAGATGCCCCGGTTGGCGCTGCTAGCCCAGTACCGGTCACTGTCGGAGTTCGACAACATCGTGGTGTTCGCAAAGGACCACACGACGTTCATCCGGGAATCGGTCAAGCAGTTGTTCCCGCAGTTTCGCGGGCAGATCCGCCACATTCTTGGCGCTTCCGTGCAGATGGACGAGGCCGTTTTCTTTGCGCCACGCTCGTTGATCGGAGACGAAAGCACGACGTCCGCGACTCTGCCAGACTCGCCAACGGCTCAGAAGGCGTGGGGATCGCTCTCAGCAATCGTCGAGCACATCGCCGCCCGGGACGCAGCGCCGATTAGAGGGTCATTGTCGCAAGTTCAGGGATCCAAGGCGCTCCTGATCTCTCGCGATGGAAGCAACGGTCGATGCTGGCGGGACGAAGCTGAACTTCTGAGCAGGCTTCGTCCTTGGGGCGTGCGCAGCATCCGATCGGAAGAGCACGCTCTGCCCGTCCAGATGGCAATGTTCCGACAGGCGAAGGTCGTGATTGCGCAGCACGGCGCGGGTCTGGCGAACATTCTGTTTTGCCAGCCGGGGACGCGGATAATCGAGGTGACAACGCGCAATCACGTGCTCCGGTCCTGGGATTTCGCCAAGCTCGCGCAGGTCCGAGGGTTGAACTACCATATTATCGTTGCGGACGCGCGGGATGACGATCCCCACATCAAACAACGCACGGCAGACCCTCACGTCCCCAAGGCCTATCTCAGCGACATGGAGATCAGCTACGTAGCCGCCCTGCAGATCGAGTTGCTTGTCGCTGATGTTCTGGGCAAGGGGCGCGCCTACCGATTGCCTGGAATCGTGCCCGCGACCCTGCCCTGACGGCACGGGCGACCGCGGTTACCCGACAGCACGGATCGATGCGGTGCAATCCAGACACCGCAGGGCTTCGCATGATGGTCACAAACTCTTAACCAAACAAAGATGGCGTCGTGATGCGCGCTTTACCTATGGTTGATCGAGTGGGAGCCCAGAAGGACGGAGGTCAGAATGAGAATGACTTTATCAGCCATGGTCGCCGCGACCTTGATCGCGCCACAGGCCCTGGCAAAGGATGCATCCTATATCGGCTCGGTCGAGGTTGTGAAAGGTACGGCGCCCGCAGACATGGTGCGCGGGACGGTCTTCAATGACGCCAACCGCAACTCGAAGCTCGACGCGGGCGAAACAGGCATCGCGGGCGTTCTGGTCTCGAACGGGCTCGAGGTCGTGACGACCGGCAATGACGGCAGCTATGAATTGCCTGGCTACGAGGACATGAACGTCTTCATCACCAAGCCGGCCGGACACGCGGTGCCAGTGAACGAGCGGATGGTTCCGCAATTCCATTACATCCACAAAGTCGCGGGCTCGCCCGATCTGCGCTTTGGCGGCATCGAAGCAACCGGGCCGCTGCCCGAAGCGATAAACTTTCCGCTGATCGAAGACGGCACCGGCAATGTCTTCTCCTGCCTGATCTTCGGTGATGCGCAGCCCTACACCAATACCGAGATCGGCTATGTCCGCGAGACTGCGGGCAACATGTTGGCCGCACGCGACAACGCGTCGACCGAGTGTCTGATCTTCGCTGGCGACGTGATGGGGGACGATCTGTCACTCTATAAGCGGTTCCAGCGGATCATCGCGGTCGGCAAGACGCCACAGTACTTCGTCGGAGGCAACCACGATCTGGACTTCGACGCACCCAGCGACGCGCACTCTTTCGACACGTTCCGCCGCGAATGGGGACCGGAGTACTACTCGTTCGACATCGGTGACGTGCACTTCGTGGGTCTCGACAATGTCCGGTACCCGTGCAACGGGGTCGATCCGCATCCGTTCTGCGCCGAGGATGAGAAGCCGAGCTATAACGGTGTGATCTCGGGCCGCCAGTTGGAGTGGTTGAAGAACGATCTGGCGAACGTGCCAGAGGACAAGCTGATTGTCCTGACGGCGCACATCCCGTTTGTCACCTTCACGGACAACACGGCGGCAAAGCATCAGACCGACAACCTGCATGACCTTTACCACATCATTGGCGACCGTCCGGCGCTGGGCCTCTCGGGCCATACCCATACGACCGAGAACATCGAACCGGGTGAGAACTTCGAGGGCTGGGCCGAGAACACAGGCACCGGCGCCGTACAGTTCCACCAGATCGTGACCGGTGCGCTTTCGGGCTCGTGGTGGGCGGGCGATCTGAACGATCAGGGCATCCCGGAGGCGACGCAGCGTTTGGGCGCGCCGCGCGGCGATTACCAGCTCGACTTCGACGGCGCGAGCTACGTCGACGCTTACAAGGCGTTCCGCGCGCCGGAGAGCGCGCAAATGCATGCCTCTTTCAGTACGCCGCGATTTCGCGCGTGGGCCGAACGGCTGTTTGCCTACCGCGACTTGTATCAGAGCGATTGGAGCCAGACCCCGCCGGTCAACCTGCGGGACTTGGGCGACATGAGCATGATCTCGAAGGCCGATCTGCAGGACGGCACTTGGGTGGCAGCCAACGTCTGGAATGGTTCGGCCAAGTCAACGGTCTCGATTTCGATCAACGACGGCGAAGTGCGCGAAGGGACCCGCACCCAGACTGGTACGGGCGAGGCCAAGAACAAAGGGATCGAATTCGCGGATCCTCTGGCGATTGCAAAACAGGCCGAAGTTGGTCGCGTTGCCGTGCGCTCGGTCGACGGCGGTTCGGACACCGAGGGCTTCACGACCTGGCAAGGCTATGAATGGAAAGGCAAACCGGGGCCGTTCCAGCGCTGGATGCTGACGGATAACAGTCATCACCTTTGGCGGATCGATCTGCCGACAGACCTGGCCGTTGGCACGCACAAGATGGAGGTTACAACCACCGACCGCCATGGCCGAACCTTCACGAAGGTGATGGCTTTCGAAGTCGTCGACGAGATCCCAAACCCGAACTGGCAGACCAAATTCTGGGAATGAGACGGTGATTCTGCCCCGCGCGCGGTTCGCTCGACGGCGCGCGGGACACTGCGTTTCGCTACTCCGGTGGACCCGTGTTAACGAACCCGTCTGATGACCGAACACGTCGCGGGGCGTGGCGTTAACAGACTGCCATGTATCGAGAACCCAGGCGATTTTAGTTGAAACTCCCGAAGATTTTAGAGAATTTTTCCCTTATAGGAGTTGTTTAATCAGCGGGTTCGGGAGTTCACATGGTCGCCTCGATATCCAGGCAGTTCGAGACAGGGGCGGAACCGGTCGAGCCGCATGACATGAGCGGCGATACCTCGATCGCCACGCCATACGGTATCCTAGACACCCAGGCCCACTTCATCCGTGACGTACCGAGCGTCTCGATCCTGAACGAGGGTGAACCAAGCCACACCGCACGCCCGAATGACCAGGTGTTCGTCCACGACATGCGCGCAGTGCAGGTGAACCCACAATTCGCCGAAGAAATCGAGACCTGCCGCCGGAAGATCAGCAACATCCACTACGAAGGCGCGGGATTCATGGAAGAGGCGGTCTGCTTCACGCCTGACGGCTACTTCGAGTTGAAGACTGCGCGTTCAAAGGGCAAGTTCCTCTGGGTCTCGGGCGGGAGCGGACGGCTGGCGCAGGCACTGGATCCCAATGGGCGCCATTTCGACACGAAGATGGATATCATGCACAATCCCGAGCAGGTTTCGGGGCGCGGCATCATCTTCATGGGCGTCGGCCGGGCATCAAACTATTACCACTGGATGGGCGAGCAGATGCCGCGCCTGGCATTGCTGCGAAAGCACACGGATCTGTCGAGCATCGACAACATCGTTGTGTTCGTGAAGGAACCGGTCAGCTTCATCCCTGCCTCGGTGAAGGCCCTGTTCCCCGAGTTCAAAGGCAACATTCAGCAGGTCAAAGGACATTCGACCCATCTGGACGAGGCGTTCTTCTTTGTTCCGCACCCACTGGCCTCACGCAGCGAAAGCGGGGACGAGATACCGAAACCCGCCGGTCGCCTGCGTGCGAGCTGGGGATCGCTTCTGGATTTCAGCCACCATTTCGATACGCAGGCAGATCGTCTCATCGCACCGAAGGGCGACAGCCCCGACGTCGTCGTCGTCTCTCGCGAGAAGGCACCGATGCGCAAATGGCTCAATGAGCAAGCGCTGCTGGACAGGCTGGAGGGCGCCGATGCGCGTAAGATCCTCTCGGAGGATCTCGATTTCACGTCCCAGATCAACGTCTTCCATCACGCTCGAGTGGTGATCGCCCAGCATGGCGCTGGGCTGGCGAACATCCTGTTCTGCAAACCAGGCACCCGTGTGATTGAAGTCACCGGCCGCAGCCACGCGCGTCGGTCCTGGGACTTCGTTAAGCTCGCCCTCGCTCGGGGTTTGGAATACCATGTCGTCGTAATCGACGCCGAGTTGGACGCGCCCTATGACGCGGTTGAAGAGCCGGAGGAACGGATACCCTCGCTCTATGCCAGCGACCTGTCCGCGTCAGACGAGGCGCTCACCCGGATAAGCGAACTCGCGCTGGACTGACCGGCGCGGACTGTCTCCTTCCCATCGTTGCGCATCACGCCGATGTCTTGCCAAGCCAAGAACGTCGTGATCAACTTTCCCGCGTGAACGACAAGCGCAAAGCGTGACAAACGGGAGGATACCATGCTCGACACGACACCAGAGAGCCGTGCGGCCCATGTGCTCAAGACCTTTGGCGATGCGCTGGAACGCGGCGATATCGATACCGCCGTCGCGCAGTTCGCGGACACGTGCTATTGGCGCGATCTGGTCAGCTTCACGTGGAACATTCGAACCATGGAGGGCCCGGATCAGATCCGTGCAATGCTCGAGAGCCAGCTTGGATCGATCAACCCCAGCGCATGGGCGCTGAGCCCGGACGAAGCCGTAACCGACGAGGGCGGCGTGACGACCGCTTGGTTCAGCTTCGAAACCGGGGTGTCGCGCGGCTATGGCCTCGTCCGGCTTCAGGGTGACAAGATCTGGACTCTGCTGACCTCGATGGTCGAACTGAAAGGACACGAGGAGCCGAAGAACTTCCATCGCCCGCTCGGCGCAAAGCATGGGCATGGTAAGCATCGCCCAACATGGAAGGAAGAGCGCGAGGACGAGGCCAAGTCGCTCGGCTACACCACTCAACCCTATTGCGTGATCATCGGCGGCGGCCAGGGTGGTATCGCACTGGGGGCTCGCATGCGGCAACTCGGCGTGCCGACCATCATCATCGAAAAGAACGAGCGCCCCGGCGACAGCTGGCGCAACCGCTACAAGTCGCTCTGCCTGCACGATCCGGTCTGGTACGACCACCTGCCCTATCTTCCGTTTCCTGCGAACTGGCCGGTGTTCAGCCCGAAGGACAAGATCGGCGACTGGCTCGAGATGTACACGCGGATCATGGAACTCAACTACTGGACCCGGTCGGAAGCGAAGTCCGCGTCCTATGATGAAGGCTCGGCTGAGTGGACGATTGTCGTCGACCGCGACGGCGAGGAGGTTGTGCTGAAGCCCAAGCAACTCGTGCTCGCAACTGGCATGTCGGGCAAAGCTAACGTGCCAAACTTTCTGGGCATGGACACGTTCCAGGGCGACCAGCACCACTCGTCGCAGCATCCAGGGCCGGATGCCTACAAAGGCAAGAAATGCGTGATCGTCGGCTCGAACAACTCGGCGCACGATATCGCCGCGGCCTTGTGGGAAAACGATGCCGATGTGACGATGATCCAGCGGACCTCGACCCATATTGTCCGGTCAGAGCCGCTGATGAAGCACGGGCTTGGCGCACTGTATTCCGAGGAAGCGGTCGCGTCGGGAATTGACCATCACAAGGCTGACTTGATCTTCGCGTCGGTGCCCTATGGCATCCTGCACGAGTTCCAGAAACCGATCTATGACACGATCCGCGAGGAAGATGCCGATTTCTATGCAGGGCTGGAGAAAGCCGGGTTCTGGCTGGACTGGGGCGACGATGACTCCGGTCTGTTCATGAAGTATCTGCGCCGCGGGTCGGGCTATTACATCGACATCGGCGCAAGCCAGTTGATCATTGACGGCGAGGTCAAGGTGAAGCGCGGACAGGTGACCGAAGTTACACCAAACGGCGTGAAGCTGGACAGCGGCGAGGAGGTTCCGGCGGACCTGATCGTCTACGCCACCGGATATGGCTCGATGAACGGCTGGGCGGCGGACCTGATCAGCCAGGACGTTGCGGACAAGGTTGGCAAAGTTTGGGGTCTCGGCTCGGATACCACAAAGGACCCCGGCCCGTGGGAAGGCGAGCAACGCAACATGTGGAAGCCAACCCAGCAAGATGCGCTGTGGTTCCATGGCGGCAACCTGCACCAGTCGCGTCACTACTCGCAATTTCTGTCGCTTCAAATCAAGGCGCGGATGGAGGGTATTCCGACACCGGTCTACGGGTTGCAAGAGGTGCACCACCTGAGCTGACGGAGGACACCAAAGAGCCCGAATCAACCGCTCTTCCAGCGCTGTCCCGGGCGTAGACCCGGGACAGCTTGCAGCAAGTCCATGCTGTCCCGTCGCAAGCCCGGGACACTCCACAGCGCAAGATCGACCATGGTGCTCCGGGGAACTCCGGCATCAGAGCCGTGCGCCAAGCACGTAGGCAACGATCAGCGCAAGATCGAGTGCGGCCATCCCAAAGGCGATCCGCAACACCACGAACTTGCGCCGCAGCACCTTGGCCATCGCACCGTTCGTCTGTGCCAGCGACATGATCAACTGATCTCCGCTGGCCTGTCGCGCAAATTCGGCGTGGTCGAGCGGCTCATAGCCGGCGGCCACCAGCGCCGGCCACGAGAATCGGTCGCGCCGGTGAATCAGCTTGTTCAAGCCCTTGTCAGGATAACGCGGGATAACCGCCCAAGCCGCAACGCCGATCGTCGCCATGATCAGGATGAAGACCGCGATGGCGTCGATTGTAGCCGTCGCCACCGTGTAGATCTTCACCGGGCCATTCAGCGCAACCAGCCCCATCACGGTCATCAAGGCCGCCGCCTTGGCGTCGGCAAACTGGGTCTGCGATACCAGCGAGGCATGCTGACTGGCCAAGAACTGCAGCCGCATCCGATCGATCGTGCCGGCATCCGTTTCGGTCTCGCTGTTCGACGACACAGTCTCGATGTCGAAGCCGCGATGGTCCGGGGCTGGCTTCACGCCTGATGGGGCCGTATTGTCATTCGAGAGAGTCATTGCCTCACAATCGCATGATCCGTTACGCACGCAACATGAGGATACACCGCAGAGATGTCCTAAATTTGACCAGCCAAGGAATCCCGTCGTGACGGGCTTCCGGATCGACGCGCTGCAATACTGCAACTGGTCCCGTGACATCTTCGAGGACATACGCGCAGGCGGGTTGGACGCAGTGCACGCAACCATCGCCTATCATGAAGACTTCGCCGAGGTGGTGCATCGTCTGAAGGACTGGGACACGCGCTTTCGCGATCACGGCGATCTGATCATGCCGGCCCTCTCGGGGCGCGATGTCCGCAAAGCGCGCGCGCTCGGCAAGACGGCTGTTTTCTTCGGGTTTCAGAACCCCGCACCGATCGGCTCGGATCTCGGTATGCTGGCGATCTGCCAACGGCTTGGCATCAGGTTCATGCAACTGACCTACAATCTCCAATCGTTGTGCGGCGCTGGCTGGCAAGAGCCGGAGGATACGGGCCTGACCCGGTTCGGGCGCGAGGTCATCGCCGAGATGAACCGGCTTGGCATGATCATCGACCTCAGTCATGCCGGCGAAAGAACGACACTGGATGCGATCGAAACGTCCGGTCGGCCCGTGGCCGTGACCCACGCGAACCCGCGCACATGGCGTGATACGAACCGGAATGTCCCGGAATCGGTGATCCGCGCATTGGCCGAGAGCGGCGGAATGCTCGGATTCTCGCTTTACCCGCATCACCTGGCGGATGGCTCGGACTGCAGGCTGCAGGCGTTCTGCGAGATGGTGGCGAGGACGACCGAGGTCGCCGGCGTGGAAAGGCTCGGGATCGGCTCGGACCTCTGCCAGGGGCAACCGGACGAGGTGGTTCAGTGGATGCGCGACGGGCGCTGGACGTTCGCGCGATCCGGCGCGGCCTTTCCTCAGCAACCTGTCTGGTTCCGCTCGAACCGTGACTGGGATGGCATAGCCGCAGGCTTGTACGCCGTCGGCTTCTCGAAATCCGATGTCGACGGTATTCTCGGCGAGAACTGGCTGACGTTCTGGGAAAGCGGGATGAGCACACGATGAGCCAGAGGACCGGCGAAGGTGCACGACCGGGCCTGCTCGGCTGGTGCGTGGCCGAGCACGGCCGCTACTATGCGCGCGAATGGGGTTTCGGCACATTCTTCGAAGCGAAAGTCGCCACCGACATGTCATCGTTTCTGGTGCGTGCCGACACGCCCGGATGCCACATCTGGTGGGCCGAGGACGATGCCGGTTTCACCGGTACCTTGACGATCGACGGCGGCGATGCGGACGACGGACTGACGCATCTGCGCTGGTTTATCACGTCTGATCGCGCGCGTGGGCAGGGCCTCGGGAACTTGCTCCTCAGCACGGCCATCTCGACCGCACGTGATGACGGCGCACGCGGCGTCTTTCTGACGACCTTCGCAGGACTGGACGCAGCGCGTCGCTTGTACGAAAAGCATCGCTTCATGCTCGTGTCCGAGCAGCGTGATACGACCTGGGGCACCGAGGTAACGGAACAGCGGTTCGAGGTGAAATTCTGATGGATGGTGTAGCGAGTGCAGCCGCAATTGCCCCGCGCCCGCCAGAGGTGGTGATGCGGCTTGCCCGAATGGGCGCCGCCCATCCGACACGTCTCAGCTTCATGCGGGTCCTGCTGCGCCGGATCAAGGCCGAGGGCTGGCGGGTTGAGCGCACGGTCTGGAGCATTGACGGTCGAGGTGTCGGTCGCGCGGTATACAGTGCGATCGGACCGGACCGCACATATTCGCTGGTCGCCTTCGCGCACGACCTTCCGGATCACCTGCGCAGCGACCGTGTCATTGCCGAGGCTTGGGATGCAACATTCGTCCTGTTCGATGGTGTCCCGACCGAGGCGGATCTTGACCGGCTTGAAGCGCATGTTCCGAAACAGGAAGCAGGCCGGATGTCGATCCGCGAGCTGACGCTGAGCCGTGCCAATCGTTCTGTCCGCTTGTACAGTCACGTCATTGACGCCCTCGCCGACGGTCGCCAACCAGATCTGCAAGAACTGATGAAAGTCGGCTACCTGATGCGCACAACGGCCGTATATGGCTCGGCGAAATTCGGGCTGGCGGATCGGGATGTCTATTGTGAACGGCCAGAGCTCGCCGCACCATTCCAGGCAGAGATGCTGACCGTATGGCTGATCCGAGCATTCTCAGTCGATATCATCGAACATCTGGCACAGGTGAAAGGCGGCGACAGGGCCGTTCGCCTGGACCCGGACTTCCGTCGCACACTCGGGATCGGCAATTCCACGGGCCTCGGCATGGCGCCCTTTCTGCTCACGCACCCGGTATTGATCCACAATTGGTTCGCCGCGCGAGAGACCGCCTTGGCGCGGATCCGCGCACGTCCAGAGATGGTCGCAAGCGACCGTATCGTGCTCCTGGATGCGCTTAGGTCGTCACGCGAGCGGCTGAGCGAATGGCACACCGACCACCCCGAGCAGAAAGAAAAACTGGACGGATTGGCCAGTGATCAGGCTTTGCTTGAAGGGTACCTTGCCTCAGGTCCGGTGAATGACCCGCTCCCGTGGGATGCACTCTGGACCTGGGGAGAGGCAGCCCTCTCGCTCGAAGGTCAAGAACTGCTGCTTGCCCTGATGCTCGAGGTCAACGGCCCAGACATCGACACGCTGACACAAAATATGTCGGCAGATGAGGCATCAACGTTCACCATAGATGGGGCGATGACGGTCGGCGCCCTTCTTAAAGCGATCGAGAGTGATTACGCCTGGACGCTAGACACGGACTGGGACGCGCACAATCGCACTGCACGTCTTTGGTATACCTCTGCCGAGAAGCTCGAACCGCGACTGGCCGAGCGTTACGACGAAGATCTGGGTTTGTACGAGCAGTCGTTGGCCCCGGCGCGCGATATCGTGGAACTCTGGAAGGCTCTGGGCAAGGCCGATTCCACCACAAATTGCGCCAATTTTCTACAGTACCATCCGGAACATCGGTACGCTGTGCGGCGCGTCCAGATCGTGGCACGCCATCCATACTCCGAAATTCGCGACAACACGATCGATGCAGACATGCGGCCCAGCGATATGCTGCGCGCGAAACTCAGCTTCTTCGGTGCGACACGGTTCGATCCCCGGTCGGACCGCTGGGTACGTGTCACCATGTTCAATGGTGCGCCATTCCCCGATGAGATTGCAGCGATGGAGGGTGACGCGTGGATGTATCCACCGGCGGCTGGTCTATCGGAGAACTAAGCGCACTCGCCGCCAAGGCCGCACGGGGTGCAGGACTGCCCTGGGGCATCGCGGAAGAGGCCGGGCACATCGTTCGAACACTCTGTGGATGGGATCTTGCCGCCATCGAGCCACTGGTTGCCGACCTCGCTTGCGACAAGCCGGGTCAAAGCCTTCACCTCGCCTGCTCAATCTCAGATGGGATGGCGTTCGAAGACGTGGCGAAGGAGACGGGACCAGTCGTCCCGCTGCTGATTGCCCCTGCGCTCTCATCCAGGCTGGACGATTCCGAAACGCTCGTACTTCGCGACGCAGCCGGGGTGGCTGGTCTTCATGTCTGGAGTGGCGGCGCAGAGCTTCCGAAAGAGGCTGGCCTCTCGACGCGCGGGCCATTTACCCTCGCTACATCCGCGCGGCCTATGCCGCCGACAAGTCCGACGCATTCGAACCGAGTATTCGACGTTGACCCGGTTGCTTACGATCGGCTCGCACAGCTTGCTCATCGCACCTATGCTCCTGCAAGTGCCCGTTCGCGAGAGACCGGCGCAGGTGCAGGTCTGCTGGACAACGACTGACCCTCTGCCCGGATTCCGGGTTTCTTTACGCACACACTGTATTTCTGATTCCCGGAATTCGGTCGTTCTTTGCGTATCTGGGGGTTCTCGTGGTCCAAGTGAATAAGCTCAATTCAAGTGTAACTATCGTCAAGCCGCAAACGCATCGCCTCGACGCGTCCATGGCGGAGACGTTCAAGAACGAGGTCAAGGAAGTCGTCGACGGCGGTTCTCGTCACTTGATCGTAGATTTCTCGGAAGTTCAGTTTATGGACTCTTCGGGCCTCGGCGCGCTCGTCGGCAGCCTGAAATACATCGGTGCTGGCGGCGTTATCGAGATCGCACAACCTTGCGATGCCGTGCAAAAGGTGCTGCGCCTGACACGCATGAACAAAGTGTTCCCGGTCCGGGACACGGTTCCAACCAGTTAATGCGCCGGACGCTCTGACATGATCCATCATGCCGAGATCGCTCCGGTTATGGCTTGTCGCCTCGAAGGCGGCAACACCGTGATCCCCGGAATCGTCGACGAGGTGCTCTCGCATCGGCATGCATGGGTTCGCTCTGGCCAGCCCACGCCTGAAATGCTCGAGCTGCTTGGGCTCGCGTTGAACGAGGTGCTCCACACGGTTGTCGAGTTTGCAGGGGCCCAGCTCCCGGACAGTGACTCCCGCGTCGAGCTCTGGATTGAAAAGTCATTGGTCATCCTGACGGTGCGGTTTCATGGCCGCGGGCTTCCGCAATGGTTGACGACAAACTGGGACCGCGGCCAGGAACCAGCGGTTCTAGCACCGCCCCAAGATGTCGGTTGGGGATGGCTTCTGGTTCGCGAGGCGATGGACAGCGTCAACTATGCGTCATCCGGCAGCGGCCAACTGCTGTTCTTGGAAAAACGTCTTTAGGGCCCTGACCGTTGCAAGAGACCTTGTTGACCGGATTACTCATTGGCGCCGCAGTGGCATCACTTGCGACCGTCGTGTTGTTTCTCAGGATCCGCAGGTCGGAACGGCGTCGCACTGACACGCTTCGTCGATTGAACTTCGGCGCGTTAGTACTGGACCAGAACGCCGCCTGTCTGGAAACTTTCGGCGATTTGAGCCGTTTGTTGGAACGGCCGGACGACTGGTCGCCGGTGGGCCAGACACTGCCAGAGATCATTTCAGAATCCGCCGCACGTGGCGATTTCGGACCCAGAATCAACACGACCATGACGGTCGATCCGCAGTTCTTTCTCTCGGCGAACGTTGAGGACATCTATCTTGAAACGCCGTCGGGCCGGGTGTTGGCGATCGCGATGTTCGAAGCCGACAATGGCGGCTGGATCATGTCCTACTCTGACATTACCCACATGAAAGAACAGACGAGGATGCTCTACCGCGCAAAGGTCGAGCTTGCGAACAGCGAAGCACGGGCCAAGGAACTGGCTTACGACGCCGAAGCCGCCAACCGTGCAAAGACCGCTTTCTTGGCGGCGATGAGCCATGAGATTCGGACGCCGATGAACGGCATAATTGGCATGAGCGAAATGTTGGGCGAAACCAAGCTCACGGCAGAACAAAAATCCTACTCCGATACGATCAGGCAGTCTGCGGATGCCCTGCTTGGAATTATCAACGACATTCTCGATTTCTCGAAGATCGAGGCCGGTCGGATGAACTTGCGCGAAGAAACGTTCGATCTCCTGACGACATGCGAAGACGTTCTGATGCTGGTGTCGCCAAAGGCGCACGAAAAGGGCCTGGATGTGGCGCTCGTCTTCGACCCGGATCTACCGCGCAATCTGGTTGGAGATGTTCTTCGTCTGCGCCAGGTCCTGATCAACCTGGCTGGAAACGCAGCGAAATTCACGCTCAAAGGAAAGATCGTCCTCCGTGTCAGCGGCGTGCAACGCGGGCAAAACCTCGCAATGCAGATCGACGTCGAGGACACCGGGATCGGGATCTCAGACGAGAACATCGAGCGGATATTCTCTGAGTTCACTCGGGTCGATCACTCCGGCACACGACATTTCGAGGGCACCGGCCTCGGTCTCGCCATCACGCGAAAAATCGTCGAGATCATGGCCGGCGACATATCGGTCGAGTCCACTATCGACGTCGGCACAACGTTCCGGCTTCGCCTGACGATGCCCTTGGCCAAGGAGGCGTCCACCGACACCGAAGATACAGCGCTGACGGGCGAAGCGATGCGTCTCTTGTGCATCGATCCGATGGAGGAGAACCGGCGCGGCCTGAAGGTGCATCTCGAGGCGCTTGGACACTCTGTTTCGACAGCTCGGGAAGTGAAGTCCGGCGAATCGCTGATTGCGCTTTCCGAAGAGACGCGGGGACCATTCGACGTCATCATTCTGGATGGTTCGCTTGCGCAACCGGGCCTCGACGCGCTGAACAAACTGGCCGAAGAAGGCGCCGCGAAGACGCCTATTATCATCACATCAGCTGCTGAACTCGAGGATGGCGTTGGCAAACATCCCAGAGTGGCAGGACGTCTCTTGAAGCCACTCAGATACTCCACCATCGATCCGATGATTCGCGACGTGCTCAATCCGCCAGTGGCACTGGACCTGCCGCCCGAGCAAGACCCGCCCGCTGTACTGCAAGCCGGGCGAAGTGTCAGATTGCTTGTCGCCGAGGACAACAAGACGAACCGTATCGTCGTGTCGAAGATGCTCAAGGACTCACCGGTCGAGTTGACCTTCGCCGAGAACGGGCGTTACGCGGTCGAGATGCACCGTGACTTCGTGCCCGCTTTGATTTTCATGGACCTTTCGATGCCGGAAATGAACGGGATGGACGCCGCCCGCGCGATCCGCAAAGCGGAACGCCAGTTTGGCCTCCCGAGAACACCGATCGTGGCGCTCACAGCGAATGCCATGGAAGGTGATCGCGAAAAGTGTATCGAAGCCGGTATGGACGACTACTTGTCAAAACCGATCCGCAAGAAACAGCTCCTGGCAATGATCGAACGTTATGGCGTTCCTTGCGCAACCACCGCATCGGAGGCGATGCATGACGACGATGGGCTCATCGGTCCTCCGATCTCCGCAGCATCGTAGCCAAAGTGATGTGCCCAGCCATCTAGGGCACGACGAATTTGCTGGATCTCGCCCGGCGGACAGTCGTCAACCCAAGCGTTCAGAGTTTTCAAGTCCGCCTCCGCGAAGACAGACTTATCACTTTCAATCCCAAGTCGGCGGCACATCGCCAGACCGGAAGCTTGGGGCGCTGCCGCGACGCTCTCGATCGTGATCATGATCGGCCTATAGCCAAGAGACGCCGCGCGCCTCTGACTCTCAAGCCAGGCCGAACAATAGCCCGAGACCCATGCGCAACAGGACGCAAGATCCTGCGGCCCCCAGGGCATCCGGCGCAGCGAGAACGCGATTGATCGAGGATCCCGCATAACATGAACAAACTGCGGCAACGGCGCGATCCGACCGAGCACATCCATAAACAGCAACGTGTGTGGCGTCTTTTCCAGAAACGTGACCGGACGTGAATCCGTTCCTTTCAACAAGGCGGCAAGACTGGAAAGATCGATCAAGAGCCCTCGTGCGGCATCGTCGAACTCGTCGGCATCCAGTTTCATAGGGACGCCCTGATCAACAACCTTTGCGCAGAACGCATCGATCAGATCGTGCCATGCCCTGGCTGGCGCGAGGCTTTCAAACGCGGGTTGTCCGAACTGACCACCGACAAGGGCGCTGAACAGCTTCCGAAACTGATCCAACGCGACGCCCGCCCGATTTGGGGAGTAGCGTTCGACGAGCGCATGGCGCAGATCCAGCAACCCGTTCTTTTCAGAGAAGATTTTGAGTTCGATACCCTGGAATGAACAGATCTCCGGATGTCGACCCAACCGCTCGGCGATGAATGACGTTCCACTGCGGCCCGGACCGCCAACAAAGATGGTCCGCTGCGGTGCGAACACCTCGTCGTTCATCAGACCAGCGCCCGCCCGAGCACTCCACCGAGTTTAACAAACGCCCCGAATGCACCGCGCACACCATTGTCCTGAAGCAGTTCACGCGCACGGGGCGATGCTTCCAGATATCGGTTGCCGAGAAACGTCGGACCCGGGTTCCGGCCCTCACCGCTTCCATGCCGCAGGAAGTGCCCGAGAGGGCTCAGGATCTGGCCGGACCGCAACGCCAACGGCAGATCCGGGTTCTCAGCAAGATACCAGTAGCTGTCGAAGAACTCGATGGGCTCGATCCGGTTCGGCAGACCCACTTCAAGGTAATGCCACAAGAGCGTACCGCGCATCGTCCCGGCCTGTTCGCGCAGGATATGCCCCTCATGGCGACTCCCACGATCATGGTAGTATGACGACACGAAGAACTCGTTCGGATCCATGAACAGCCGCGACCCGAGAAGGCAGTAATGCTCGAGCGCCGAGGAAAACTCGCCTGAGGCGACCTGCTCTGCTGCATCGGGGTACTCAGAGAGATAGTATTCCGCATCGAACAGATCATGAAACGCCGCTTCCAGGCGTTCGGACGGAACCCGGTAGCCTCCAACCATTCCAGGGCGATGCTGCCGAACCCACTCAAGGAAGCTCAGACGGTCGGACGGACAAGCAAACGGATCGGGAAACGCACGCCTGAGATCGCCATGACGGCGATAGAGTTTGCGCAACTCGGCCGTCACAGGTTCACCATTGTCGAAGCTGTCATACGCGAACGGATACTGTTCGAACTCTGCCTGTCCATGGCGTACGATAGCGGCTTCGTAGATCCGCTCGATCTCGGCCGTTGCGGCATTGCCCGGATCAAAGACATCACGAACCCGGCGATGCGTACCCGTCGGACCCGTGCCCGAGAAATGATAGGTGATCAACGGCTTCCCATCGACGTCGAAACGCGGCGCCGGGTCCTCTGCGCACTCAGCGCGCTGAGCGATGGTGCGCCCAAACAGGTTCCAGCTGGCGACATCGATGTTCGGCTCGCGCAGGATCCGGACACCCGGGAAAATAGCGGGTGCAAGGTCGACCCAACGCTGATCCGTGAAAAGCCCCCGGTCGCGTTCGTCGAAGCAGTACTGGTCGAGCCGTGCCGTCCACCAGTCCGCGAAAGCAGCGCCGATCTCATCCTTTCGAACGACAAGATGACCCAGGTTGTAGATCCCATGTTCGGTGATCGACATCTCTGTCAATCGGACGCCGATATCGCATTCCTCAGGTTGCAGAATGTGCGGCACCAAACCGATGGAATGATCGCCGAGGTAGCCTTCGATCGGGTCGAGCCGACCAAACAGATAGACGTCCGGATCGAGATACAGAATGATGCTCGCATCTTCCTCGGCAAGCATGCGCCGCAAGGCCTGGCCCTTAACGGCCGTACAAAGCTCCATCACGTTGTGCTCAAAAATCCACGCGCGGCTGTAGCCCAGATCGGCAGGTGTCCAGATCTGCGCAAACGGTTCTGCCGCCGGGTCCAGATCTTTCGGCAGAACGTCGTTCAGACACAACGTCAGCCGGACATCCGGGTGAAACCGTGCGAGGCTTTCCGCGAGCGCCCGCGCCTTCGGCAAATAGTTCAATGCACAACTCGTGTAGACCGCAAAACTCATGCGGCACGCTCACGGGTCGGGGCCTGCTGCCCTCGCAAGCCAGTCAGCAACTGCCTGAGGAGCCGGATCTCCTGATTCCGGCGTGACAGCACATCGCGCAAGTCTGCAAGCTCCTCTGCTTGCGGCGCCGAAAGATCCGGTTCCGAGGTGACGCGCGCCGCCCATTGGCCCGGACCCGCAACGGCACCCGACCGCGCAAGATCTGCCAGGAAACGGCTGATGTCGCGCACCCACGGGCGCCGGTCACTCATCATGATCGAGTTCTCGGTTCCCCGGACGGAAATGTGCGCCACGCTTTCAAGGCATTCATAGATCGATGGCAGCTCCGGATCCGTCAGGATCAAAAGGGAGAGCGCATAATCCTCGCTCAGGTCATGGTTGAGAGAGAAGTTCTTCAGGCGTGCCCTCAGCCGCGCGCGCGGGATGATCATGCCGCAGATCGGAAGCTTGTTCACGCCGTTGAACATCTGGCGCCAACCACCCGAAGGATACCTGCTCATCTGCATCGAATGCGTCAGGACCCAGCGGCCGCTTGGCGTGTCCTCCCAGGTTTCTTCATGAACGTCGCAACTGTTGACGATCAACGGGCGATTGCCTGCGAAACCGGCCGCGCGGATCGTGTCGAAGGCGAACAGATCCAGATAGTCGTCGTCATCCAGGAACATCACGTATTCACCGGTCGCCACCTTGACGCCGCCGACGAGGTTGGTGACCCGGCTATGACCCGCCGGAGGGTTGAGCTTCAGACGAAGCTTCAGGTGCACGAAGTCAGCCTGCAAGTCCTTGAACGCGTTCTCGGCCAGTGCTGGATCTGCGTCCGTACTGATCACCACTTCTAACGCTTGGTCGTCGCGCCGCGCCCGGCTGATGCTGGCGAGCATCCGCCGCAGCAGATGCGGCCGGTCGAACCGGGTCCGCGTCACGATAGACAGCGAGAATGGCGCGGCGCACCGCCGGACCACGTCGATCAGAGTTGCACTCAGATCAGTCCCGGCCGCACTGCCGTTCGGCGGCGGACTGCCAAGTTTGACGGCGCCGGAAAGGGTGTGAATGACCTGCCCAGCAAGGCGTTCACCGAACAACGCGCCCAGTTCCTGTTCGACCCGGATCAGATCGCGCGACATCAGCTCACCGTCGATCGCGGCACAAAGCTCTGGCGCGAAGACCGACACCTGGCCATCGAGATAACCCTGAATCAGCAGCGCAAGCTCGACGCTAGCGTCAGACTGACCGACAGGACCGGACAAGACCTCGCGCGCATAGGTGGCATTCAATAGATACAGATCCGGCATCACGTCCTGCAGCGGCTGCAGACCCGCGTATTCCGGAATCGCGGGGTTCGCCGACGCATAGAGCGCGAGATGCCGCCGATCACCAAACCCAAGGCCACCAGCCGCAGCAAGTGTCCATGCGCCGATCGAACCGAGACTTTCGAGAGCTGCGATAATGCGTCCGGTGAGTTGGTCATCCAGCACAAGCGCCGGACTGCGCACAACAACGACGGTCTCGACCTGTTCGCAGGTTTGTCTCAAAGCGGCTGCGATGCCGGTACCCGCCGGGTAGCGATGGATGTCGCGCACTTGCTCGAGAAAGTTGCTCTCCAGATCACCGTTGATCGGCAGGGAGTCCCGCTGGATCAGGAACCTCACGTCTTCCAATCCAGGCTGATCGAGCGAAAGGTCGAAGAAACGGGGCATGCCTGCGCTCATCCATAATTGCTCGGGTGCGCGTGCTCGATCGTGGCGAAGACCAGCCTGCGCTGACGCCGCGACAATCAGTGAATGATGGTTGCCGAAACGTTAAATGAGGGTCCATTCGTCCAGAATTTTCGCAAAATTTGTATCGACGACGCAGGAGTGATCGCCAGCCCCCAGGTTCGGTGCCGTTGCGCGTTGGTCGAAATTGCCCACTGAACCAGCACGTTGACCCGGTCGACCGGTAAGACTACCTCTGAGGTGACTGGTGGCGATCAGCCAAGCCCATCGGAATTATGCCAGAGACGACATCAACGCTGAACGATCTGAACGACCGGAGCCGGAATATCTTCGGGCGGCTGGTGCAGACCTATCTTGATACAGGCGAGCCGGTCGGATCACGCACGCTCTCGAAAATGCAGGATCTGAATCTGTCGGCGGCATCCATTCGCAACGTCATGCAGGATCTCGAGCAACTGGGTTTGCTCAACAGCCCTCACGTCTCCGCCGGGCGCATCCCGACACAAATGGGTCTCAGGCTCTTCGTCGACGGCGTGTTGGAGATCGGCGATATCTCGGTGGAAGAACGATCCAAGATCGAACAATCGGTCGCGGTCGATGCCGACATGACCGAGGCTCTGGACCAGGCAGGCGCCATGTTGTCCGGCCTCAGCAGTTGCGCATCGCTCGTCTTCGCGCCGAAAACCAATACTGCGCTCAGGCATATCGAGTTCATCTCGCTGTCGCAGGACTCGGCGCTGGCGGTGCTTGTGTTGGAGGATGGATCTGTCGAGAACCGCGTCTTCGACCCGCCCATCGGTCTGACCCCCTCGGCAATGCGCGAGGCGGCGAATTTCCTGAACGCACATCTGCGCGGCCGGACACTCAACGAAGCCGCTGCTGCGGTAACGCGCGAGATTGAGGCACGGCGCAGCGAGGTCAGCAAGCTTGCCGCTGGTCTTGTCGAGAAAGGCATCGCGCTCTGGTCGGACGGAGATGACACCGGCGCCGAACGCCTGATTGTCCGCGGACGCTCCAACCTGATCGATCAGGGTCAGGACGAGGCTGATCTCGAGCGTATCCGCATGCTGTTCGATGATCTTGAACGCAAGCGCGACCTTGCCCAATTACTGGGTCTGGCCGAGGAGGGCGAGGGCGTCTCTGTCTTCATCGGCTCGGAAAACAAGCTATTTTCGATGTCCGGCTCGTCTCTTGTCATTTCGCCCTATCGCGATACAAGCCGCCGGATCATCGGAGCGATCGGCGTGATTGGTCCAACCCGGCTGAATTATGGCCGGATCGTACCGATTGTTGACTACACAGCCCGTATGATCGGGCAGATGGTCTCGGACCGAAACGGCAAGAACGAGTGAGGCGAACATGTCGCAAAGTAAGGCACGGGTCGAACCAGAAGTGGCAATGCCGGGCGATGGCGCTCCAATCGATGGAGCGAACGCGGCTGCGGAAGGTGCCAAGGTCGAGTTGTCTGACCTGAGCGTCGAGGACCTGGTGCCCGGGCTTGACGAGGAAATCGCCCGTGCTGAGGCCGAGGACACGAACTCTGTTTCCGAGCAGATTGCAGCGCTTGAAGCCGAGCGGGACGATTACAAGGACAAATGGACCCGAGCACTGGCTGAAGCCGAAAACATCCGGCGGCGTGCTCTGCGCGACAAGACTGATGCAGAGAACTATGGCGGAACCAAGCTCGCCCGCGACTTACTTGTTGTCTACGACAACCTCGAGCGGGCTCTGAATGCGGCGGATGACGAGCTTCGCGAGAAAGCGAGTGCCTTTATCGAAGGGATCGAACTGACGCAGCGCGAGCTGATCAACGCCTTCGAAAAACACAAAATCCAGAAGTTCACGCCCGAGATCGGTGAGAAGTTCAACCCGAACCGTCACCAGGCCATGTTCCAGGCACCGATCCCCGGTGCGGAACCCGATACGGTCATCGAGCGGATGCAAGACGGATTCGTGATCGCGGACCGGCTTTTGCGCGCGGCTTTCGTCGGGATTGCCACGGCGGCGCCAGCAGAACCTGCACCCGAAGGCCGCGATCCAGACGATTTCGACGACTGATCAGGTCGTGTAGGGCGCCTCGTCGAGAAGCTCAGCCCTGCGCGAGAGGATGCTTTTCCAGCACCAGTGACTTCAAGCGTTCGTCGAGAACGTGCGTGTAGATCT
>ERZ1740062.436-NODE-436-length-23561-cov-7.007530_pt1 | contig 23561 bp, 16 predicted proteins | sample MGYA00581741_ERZ1740062 | MGnify/ENA primary metagenome ERZ1740062 (study PRJEB43018, sample SAMN04849747) | marine metagenome | isolation source: floating plastic debris | place: Pacific Ocean | collected 2008-09-01 | study: EMG produced TPA metagenomics assembly...
AAACGTTTGTATTCCGAGATGTAGAGCAGGTGCTGGACCTTCATCACCGTCTCGCGCTCGTAACCTGCGGCGATGATTTCTTCGGTCGAAAGCTGCTCCTCGACCAGCATCCGCAGGATCGCGTCCAGCACGTCATAGGGCGGCAGCGAGTCCTCGTCCTTCTGATCGGGGCGCAACTCGGCCGAGGGCGGTTTCTGAATGATGTTTGGCGGGATCACCTCCCCCGCCGGGCCCCGCATCCAGGGGTGATGCTCGGTATTGCGCCAGCGGCAGCACTCGAAAACCCGCGTCTTGTAGAGATCCTTGATCGGGTTGTACGCGCCGCAGGCATCGCCATAGATCGTCGAATACCCAACCGCGATCTCGGATTTGTTGCCCGTCGTCAACAGCAACTCGCCGAACTTGTTCGACATCGCCATCAGGAAAAGCCCACGCAGGCGGGACTGCAGGTTCTCCTCGGTCACATCGGGCTCAAGCCCCTCAAAAAACGGCGCCAACGAAACCTCGACGGCGGACACCCCATCGGCAATCGGCAGGGTCTGGCAAGTCAACCCGATCCGCTGCGCCAGATCTTCCGCATCGGTCAGCGAGCCGTCCGAGGAATACTTCGATGGCAGACGCACGCATCGCACGTTCTCCGGCCCAAGGGCATCTGCCGCAACTGCCGCCACCAGCGCGGAGTCGATCCCGCCCGAGAGACCCAGCAGCACCTTGGAGAAACCCGACTTGACCACATAATCGCGCGTCGCCTCTACCATCGCACGGTAATCCAACGCCCAAGGCTCCGGCACCGGCGCCAGTTCGGATGGCTCGATGCGCCAGCCGTCGTCCGTGCGCACCACATCAATCACGCGTGTGTGTTCGTCGAAGAACGGCATCTGAACCGCCAACCGCCCGCCCGGGTTCAAGGCGAAGGAACCGCCGTCGAAGATCTGGTCATCCTGCCCGCCGATCAAGTTCAGATAGACCAATGGCAGGCCCGTCTCGACAACCCGCGCCACCATGTGACCCATCCGGATATCGTGTTTGCCGCGCTGATAGGGCGAGCCGTTCGGAACGATCAAAATCTCGGCCCCGGCTTCCTCGAGCGTCTCGGCCACATCCGGAAACCACATATCCTCACAAATCGGAATGCCGACCCGGCAGCCGTTGATCTCGATCGGGCCGGGGGCCGGACCTTCCAGATAAAGGCGCTTCTCGTCGAACACGCCATAGTTCGGCCGGTGGTGCTTGCGAAACGTCGTCCGCACCGCCCCGTCCTGCAGCAGCATCACCGCATTGTAGGCGCCGGCATGGTCCTGCCCCGGCTCGGCGGTCGAGCCCGGGATCGGCGCACCGATGGCCAGTGCCGCGCCGCCTGGCTTCATACCCGCCGCCAGAATGTCGATCGCCGCCTGAACATCGCGCAGGAACGCCGGGCGCACCGACAGATCCAGCAACTGATAGCCCGACAGGAACATCTCGGGCAGCACGACGAGGTCCGCCCCCGCAGCCTCGCCCGCCGACAGAGCCGCCTGCGCCTGCACAAGGTTTCCGGCGATATCCCCGGCAATCGGGTTCGCCTGCACCAGGCTGATGCGCAATCGGTCACGCTGTGACATCTCGAAGGCTCCGAAGTAACACTGTTCGCGTGCTTCTAGACGCCGGACACCTGCGCAGCAAGCGCGGTGCGGGCCGCTGACAGTCGTGATAGCAAGACATTCCAGAACGCCGTTGTCAGCCCCGATCCAGATGGTAATGTGACGGGCAAAAGGGACAGAAATCGACGCTAAAACATAGCGCGAAAGGGTCAGGAAAATGATGCGTTTGGCAGCGAGTGCAGTGCTCGCAACCAGCCTTATGGGCTGCATGAACCTGGGCGGATTGATCGGCGACAGCGCCGAGGATGCGCCGCCGGCAGCCGCCGAAAGCGCGGCGGCGGCACCGGCATCCACGGACGACGCGACAGCGGCGCCTGGCGCCTCGATCACATCGGGCGATGGAAGCACATACACCGGTGACATTGCGAACGGCAAACCGAACGGCCAGGGCGCCTACAGGACCAAGGACGGCTTCGAGTATGTCGGGTCATGGGTCGATGGTCAGATTGATGGCACGGGCAAGGCGACCTATCCGAATGGGTCGGTCTATGAAGGCAGCTTCAAGAGTGGACAGCCAGATGGCCAGGGCACGCTGACAACGACGGATGGGTTCGTCTACGACGGCGCCTGGGTCGCGGGTGTCCGCGCGGGACAGGGCGCCGCCACCTATGCCAACGGCGACAGCTATACCGGTGAGTTCCTCGACAATGCGCGGCACGGGTCAGGCACGATGACCTATGCGGATGGCGCGGTCTACGACGGCTCGTTCCTGTCCGGCCAGCGACACGGGCGTGGCACCTACACCGCCACCGATGGCTTTGTTTATGAAGGCGACTGGGTCGAAGGACGCCAGAATGGCGTCGGCAAGGCGGTCTATGCCTCCGGCGTCGTCTACGAGGGCGCCTTCGTTGCCGGGCAGTGGCAAGGCACCGGATCGGCCAACTATCCGGATGGCTCGATCTATACCGGCGAATTCGTGAATGGATCGCGCGAGGGGCGCGGGCATTACACCGGCCCCGACGGCTTTATCTATGAAGGCGAGTGGTCCGATGGCGAGATCACCGGTCAGGGCGTTGCCACCTACCCCAATGGCACCCGCCTGGAAGGTCGCTTTCGCAATGGCGCGTTTGTCGGTTAAGGTATCCGACAAATCGATATGAACCGCGAATCCGCACGTCGGGGGGTTGCCAAGGATGCTACGCAGTTTCACTGTCGCGATTGTCTTCGGAGGTCTTGTTGTCGGGGCCGCGATGGCGCAATCCGGCGATACGAACACCGCGACGAAAGAGTACGATTCCGGCGCGGTCTATCAGGGCCAGTTCAAGGACGGCAAACAGCACGGCCAGGGCACCTACACGGCACCTGACGGGTACGAATACACTGGCGAATGGGTCGAAGGGATCATTCAGGGCAAGGGCAAGGCCAAGTTCCCGAACGGCTCGGAATACACCGGCGATTTCAAGGATGGCGTGCCCGACGGACAGGGCAAGATCGTCTATGCCAATGGCGGATCCTACGAAGGCGACTGGGTGTCGGGCGTGATCCAGGGCAAGGGCACGGCCGTCTACCCGAATGGCATGACTTATGAGGGCGAGTTCAAGAACTCGGCGCATCACGGCTTCGGCGTCATGATCCGCGAGAACGGTTACCGGTACGAGGGCCAGTGGGTCGAGGGCACGCAGGAAGGCCAGGGCAAAGTCACCTACCCGGACGGTGCGGTCTATGAGGGCGATTTCGTCAAGGGCCTGCGCGAAGGTGCGGGCACGATCACGCTGCCGGACGGGTTCGTCTATACGGGTGCCTGGAAGGAAGGGCAGATCACCGGTGCAGGCGAAGCGACCTACGCCAATGGTGACACCTACAAGGGCGACTTCCTGGATGGGAACCGGCACGGCAAGGGCGTCGCCAAATATGCCTCGGGCGACACCTACGAGGGCGATTTCCTGAACGGCGACCGTCATGGCAAGGGCAGGTTCGTTGGCGCCGATGGTTATGTCTACGAGGGCGACTGGACCGAGGGTCGGATCGAAGGGCTGGGCCAGGCGACCTACCCCAATGGCTCATCTTACGAGGGGACGTTTGTCAACGGTACAGCCGACGGAAAGGGCAAGATCACCTATCCCGATGGCGGGTATTATGAAGGCGACTGGGAAGCAGGCGTGATCACCGGTCAGGGACTGGCAAAATACGCCAACGGCTCGGCCTATGAAGGCGCGTTCGTCAGCGCCAAGTTCGATGGTGTCGGGAAAATGACCTATGCCGACGGGCACGTCTACGAGGGCGAGTGGGCGAACGGCCAGCAATCGGGGACAGGTAAGATCATCTACCCGGACGGGGCGGTCTACGAAGGCGCCTTTGTCGAAGGAAAGCGCCAGGGCAAAGGCACGCTGACCCTGAAGGATGGGTTCGTCTATGAAGGCGAATGGCTCAACGGCGAGATCCACGGCGAAGGCGAGGCCCGGTACGCCAATGGCGATGTCTATAAAGGCGCGTTCGAGAACGGCCGCCAGCACGGCTTCGGTATCATGAGCTATGCCTCTGGCACCGAGTTCAAGGGGTACTGGGTCGATGGCCGTCGGGATGCAAAAGCCGACGAGGACTCAAACGACAACTGATGCGCGCCGCGCGCTTCATCGCCGAATTGCCGCGCCCCCGTGCCAGCCCGAGCTGGTTGGCAGATCTCAAACCGGCAGCATTAGGTTAGCGGCACGACAAGCCCGCTTGCGGCGCCCCGGGGGATCAGCCCTAAAGCGCCGCAAATTGCGTGTCACTTATGTGCTCAGGCGGCCTGATTAAAGTTATCGTCGTGCAACCCATCGGTGTGACTGCCCTGAGCCGCCGACTGATCAAAGAAGCCGAACATCTGTTCCAGCGCCTGAGAGTTGTCAGACAGCGACTCGGCCGCTTCCGAGCTTGCCTTGGACTCCGCCGCGTTGCGTTGGATCGTCCGGTTCAGATCGACCAGAGCCGTCTCGATCTCGTCAAACGACAGCAGCTGCTGGTTCATTGTCTCGACGATGTCCTGCACCAGAGTGGACGTGTGTTTGATGTTCGGAACGAGATCGTCCAAAAGCGTGCCCGCATTGTGCGACAGAGTGCTCGTCTCTTGCGACAGCGTGCTGATCTGCTCGGCCGCAGCGCTGGAACGCTCTGCTAGCTTGCGAACTTCCGCCGCGACGACAGCAAAGCCTCGACCGTGCTCTCCGGCGCGCGCGGCCTCGACGGCTGCGTTGAGGGCCAGCAAATCGGTCTGACGGGCGAGTTCCTGAACGATCGAAACCTGTTCATTGATAGTCGCCATTGCCGTCACAGCACTGCGCACAGCCTCACCCGATTTCTCTGCGTCGGCAGCAGCCTCCGACGCAATCCGTTCGGTTTCGGTAGCGTTCCCGGCCATGGCTTTCACGCTGTCACCGATCAGTTCTACCGTCCGCTTCAATTCTTCCGAAGCAGCAGCCTGTGTCTGTGTGGCGTCATTCAACCCGTTCGAGATTTCGTTCATCTGTTCGGATCCGATCGAAATCGCCGTCACCATGTTGCCGGACTCCAGCGCCATGGCATCAAGCGACGATCTCATCCGCTCGAGCGAGATCGCCATCTCGTCCTGATCGGACAACGGAACGATCACGCGCGACAGATCTCCCCGCGCCATCTCATTTGCGTGTGCCGCAACGGATTTCATCGTCAACCGCAGGTCGTTCAGACGTTCGCGCAAGTACCGAATGTCGCTGGCCGAACCCAACTTGGCACCCTCCGAGAGATCCCCATTACCGAGTCTTTCAATATCGTCCGAGATCTTGCGGAAGCCTGCCGAAAACCCGCGCAACGCTCCAAACGCGAAGTAGACAGACGTCAGCACTGCCAGAACGCCCAACCCAAAGATGATGTAGGCTTCCAACATCTGAGCCTCATAGCCTTCCTGGGCACTGACCTCGATGTCTGTCACGATGCGGTCTTCCAACTGCTTGAATAGGTTCAATCGCTCTGTCGCGATTGCGAACCACTCAGCGCCCGCAATGCCCTGCGGGTCGTTGGTTTCGATGATCGCATCAAGCACGGAGCGGATTTGTGTCACCTGGTCGACCGTAGGCCCGGTCACCATCGTATCGAACCACTCCAAGTATTCCTTGCTCGCCGTTGCCTCGAACTCGTTCAATGCGATCTTCTCGCCAGCAAGCTCGGTCAGATACCGTTTGAACGTCGCCATCTGCACGCCGTCGCCGGCTGCCTGGTTCAGCAAAACCGCGCCAACGGCTCGTTCAAGCCCACCGTGTTCCTTGGCAATGATCAGTGCCAGCAGTGGAAGCATCCGACTTGTCACAACCTCGGTCTTGCTGTGTTGCGTGACGTGACCGATGACCTTGATCATATCTTCGACGATGTGCGTGTAGAACCCGACTGCCTCGGGCACCGAGTGCGCTTTCGCGTCTACTTCGGAACGGAATTTCGCCAGATCCCTCAGATCGAGCCGCAACTGCGCGATGGCGGATTCGACATCCTCACTCATCGGCGCGCGCCCTTCTTTGCCGACCAACTCTTCAAACTCGGCGATCCGCTGGTCGACATTAAGCCGTTGTTTCGCGAGTTGCTCGCCTGTCTTCGCGTCGTATCCTGTCGAAATGTATCCAGCGCTTTTCCCGCGTTCGATCTGCATTTCGTGGATCACGGCGCTGACCTTGCGCGGCAAATTGATGTCAGCCACGTAGGCACGCGCCGCCTTGTACTCGAGCACGCCGATCTCGATCACCGCCACGACCAGGGCGAAGCACGCGACCAAGATCGCCATAAAGACTTTGGATTTCAGACTCATAACAAGCGCGCCTCGAAGGAAAAATGTTGATGCATCATCAAACGGAGTTCTTTTCGAAGCGTTACGACGGCACCAGAAACTGTCTAAACTTGTCACGAGTCAACTTTTCGCCAGCCAGCGACGTCAGCCAGGATCAAGGGATCGTCGACACGGCGGGCCTGGACAAACCGCGGCTTGCTTGAACGAAAAGACCACCAAAGCGGCCAAAACCGGACTGAAGCCCGCCCAATCCCTGCCCTTGCGTGCCGCGAACGCCTCTGGCACGATTCCCGCACAGATTGCCAGGGACGCCTTTTGGGCGAATTTGATATGGAAGAAGTTGATTGGGCAGACATTATGCGACGCCATCCGGTGTTCGCGATTTTGTCGGAAGATGATCGGGCGAAGCTGCTGACACCGAGCGTTTCGTCCGAGGTGACATACGAAAGAGACGCCATCATCCTGCGGCAGGGAGAGCTGGGCCGCGCGATCTTTTTGATGGGCTCGGGATCGGCCTGTGTGACGGTACAGCGCGGCGGGGGCGATACGGTCGATCTCTACACCATCGGATATGGCGAGCTGTTCGGTGAAATGGCGCTGATCGAGGAACGCCCGCGCGCCGCCACGATCGTCGCGCAGGAGACGTCACAAGTCCTCAGGATCGACGGTCAGGCCTTCGTGTCGCTGCTCAGAAGTCAGCCCGAGATCGCGTTCATCCTGCTGGGCAAGATCAGCCGACGCCTGCGATTTGCCAATTCCAAGGTGATGGAGCAGCGGATCTCGGGCCTGGACGAGACGGTGAACGTGATGAACAGCCGGGTCGATTCGATGCTGGCGAAAACGGAAGCGCATCTGGACGCTGCCAAGGTCGTCTTTCAGCAGACGACGCAGAGCGCGAACGAAGTCGTCGAGAGTGCCGGGCGCAAGCAGGCCATCCTGACGCGCGTGGGCACAATCGGCGCGCTGGTTCTGACGATCGCCGCAAGCTTCGGTTTCTGGGACATGAAGAACACCGCCGAGTCTTTTGACGAGCAGAGCGATCTGGTCGATCAGCGCGTCGAACGGATCGACACGAAGCTGGCCGAGATCAACGTCAAGACCAAGCAGATCGACGCCGTGTTGGCCAATCTCGGAACCATCGAAACCCGGGCCGCAGCAGCCATTGGCAGCCTGGAGGACCAGCTCTCGAAAGCGAAGGAAATCGGCACCCGGGCCAATGACGTGCTGACCTCGACGACGATTCGCATCACGACCTTCGAAGAGAAGATCGACGCACGCCTTGTGCTGACCGAGCTTGGGAGCCGGGATGATCTGGAAGCCGACCGGTCCGGCGAGATCAGGGGCGTGGCCTTCACATCCGAGCAATTGCGCCGTCTGCGGACGTTGGTGCAACTGCATGACGAGGACGACATCTCGGAGTTGGGGCAGCTCTTCACCGGGTTCCTGGCCGATGGGCTTCGGTTCCATCAGCCACTGGGCGAGCTGCTTGGCAATTCGAAGCTGACGAACCCCAATGGCATCGTGTTCCTGACCTATTTCGGCGGTCTGTCGGCGCTGCGCGACCTGGGCGATGAGTCGGCCTATGATCAGTTTCGCAATGCGCTGGAGAGCTTTGGCAGCGATTCCGGCCTGCGCAACCCGTGGCTGGTGACCGAGGACGACCGCGATGTCCTGAAGTTCGTCATGGCCGCGAACGAGAACGACCTGAGCCGCATCGCCCTGATCGAACGCCGGGTGGATCTATTGGTCGACCAGATGCAGGATCTCTCGCGCCGGTAGCGGTTTGCAAGTCACGGGGCGTAATCTCGCGCTCCGGCCGACGACGCGCCGGGCGTGATACGTCCAAGCCGGCCACAAACCGAATTTCGCGCTTTGCCTCCGGCCTATGCGCCGATAGCGTTCCCGCGAAGCATCTGGAAGCGGCGAGGACCGGCACATGACGGCAGAGAAGATCGAGGCCCTGGTGATCGGCGGCGGTCAGGCGGGTCTGGCCGCGAGCGAGCATCTCAGCGCGTGCGACGTGCCGCATCTGGTGCTCGAGAAAGGCCGGATCGCCGAGCATTGGCGCTCGCGCCGCTGGGACTCGCTGGTCGCCAATGGCCCGGCCTGGCATGACCGGTTCCCGGGTCTGGAATTCGACGATGTCGCCCCGGACGCCTTCGCCCCCAAGGAGCGCGTGGCGACGTATTTCGAGGATTACGCCACGAAGTTTTCGCTGCCGATCCGCTGCGGGGTCGAGGTGACCGAAGTGATCCGGACCCCCGGCAAGCCCGGCTTTCACGTCACGACCTCCGAGGGCGAGATCGAGACGAATTACATCGTCGCAGCGACGGGCCCGTTCCAGAAGCCGATCATTCCGCCGATCGTGCCACAGGAGGCGGGAGTGGTGCAGATCCACTCCTGCGACTACCGCAACCCCGACCAGCTGCCCGACGGTGCGGTCCTCGTGGTCGGCGGCGGGGCCTCCGGCTCGCAGATCGCCGACGAGCTGCTGCGCGCGGGGCGGCGCGTCTCGCTCTCAATCGGGCCGCACAGCCGGTATCCGCGCTGGTATCGCGGGCACGATTATTGCTGGTGGCTGGGCGTTCTGGGCCAATGGGACATCGAGGCGCCCGAACCCGGCACAGAGCACGTCACCATCGCGGTCAGCGGCGCCTATGGCGGCTACACGGTCGACTTCCGCCCGTTCGCCGAGCGCGGGATGACGCTTCTGGGCATGACCCGGGGCTATGCCGACGGGGTGCTGAGCTTCGCGCCGGACCTCGCGCAGAACATGGCGGACGGTGATGCCGCGTTCCGGAAGGTGCTGGACGATGCCGACGCGTATGTCGAACGCGCGGGGCTGGAGCTGCCCGAAGACGCGGAGGCGCGCCGCTTCGGCGCCATGCCCGACTGTGTGACCAACCCGATCCTGGAGATGAACCTCGCAGAGGCCGGGATTACCTCGATCGTCTGGGCAACCGGATACGGGCTGGACTATAGCTGGCTGAAGGTCGACGCCTTCGATGCCCAGGGCAAGCCGGACCACAAGCGCGGCGTCTCGTCCGAGTCAGGGGTCTACTTCCTGGGCCTGCCCTGGCTCTCGCGCCGTGGCTCGTCCTTCATCTGGGGCGTCTGGCACGATGCGCGCTACATCGCCCACCACATCGCAACCCACCGCGGATACATGGAGTATCACGCGGCGGCACGAGGGTGATGGAACCACTCTGAGAAAGCTACTCGCCTGACACCGGTGAGTCCTCGACCACCAGTCGCTTGGTGAATGTCCAAGGGCGCGACACCCCGCGCGGATCGCCAAAGAATGGGACGTGCATGACCGGTGCCGCCAGGACGCGCAGTGTCCACTGAGTGTCTCCGAAAAACGAAAACGCGATCTCGCGATCTAGAACGCCATGAAGCCGGAATGTGCCGGTCGCATAGGCCGCGATCAGAGAGACGGTTTCCTCGACACGATCTGGCGACAACAGCGAGAAGTGCAATCCGTCTTCGTACGGGATTCCGTCCGTTGTCGCCAAAAGGTACGCGTCGGCAAAGGACCATGCTCCTTCCAGGACTGCACCATCGACATGCCAAGTCTTGTCCCCCAGGCGGGCAAGTGCCTTTGGCATCTCACCCGGCAGCGGTTCAAGTCGCATGTCCGAAATGGCCCGGTCGGAAACCGCGTCAGAAGACGGCATAATCCACCCCGAACGCTGCGAGTGTCCGGCCAACGAAGGCTCCGATGGTCACACAGACTGGTACATCCGGTCCGCAGGCCAACCCTGCCAAAGCTCCGCCCGCTCGGCCGCCGCCAATGCCAGCAACGGTCAAAGCCGCTTCACGCCCTGCTGCTTCAGCTTTGTCCTCGGTCATCCTCTTGTCGTAGCCCAAGATCGCGATCGACACAGCTAGCAATCCGAAACGCCATGCGCGTCGCACACTTTCTTAGGACACTCCGTTTCGCTTGGAGGATCTGCCCTTAAGCGTGCATCTGGTTCAGAGAACAGCAAGGACGGTGAACGAGATCGGGGCCACGCAGAGCAGGTCGTTAGAGCATCAGGAATGGTGCGGAAACAATCGGCGGGTTTGTCTTTGCCAAAGCCCCGCCCAGCTTGTTCAATCGCCAGCTCAGGTCACGAGCTTCAGTTTCGGACGCGCCGCACGCCGCGCCGACCTTTCTTCACACGCAAGATCATCGTCCCATGCGTTGAATTCAGCCTCGTCCGTCCATTTCGTCGCCTTGCTGTCGCCTGGCCCCGGATCGTTGCTGCTTGAAAGAACTGCGACGAGCGCCTCGGTCTCTGCCCGCGTCAAAACCTGTCGAGCCACAGGGCCATACCCGCTGATGGGATCTTCGCGCACGGCCGGGAACAAATCCTCCAGATCGGCTCTCGACCGTCGGTGCAGCATACTCAGCGCTGTTGGGCCAACATAGAACGACTCGGACCAAGCGCCGTTGGCCAGGATGACTTCGTGGCGTTCGCACAGCAGGCTGTAATACGTGACGCTCCGCTTGCCGCTCATGACGCGGACATGATCCAGACCAACCAGGCCCTTGGCCAAAGCCAGCACCTCGCGCGCACCGAACATCGTCTCGACCGCAGTACCTTGCAGCAGAATACGATGCTGAGGCGAGACGACGAGCGTCTGCCGTGGCAGGCCAGGTCCCAGGCTGCCCGACTTGATCTCGATCGGCTTGTGCTTGTGCGGTCCGTCTCGAAAGCTGTGCCAGGTCCGAATGACGCGCAGGATCTTCCGTGCGCCATGATCGGCGGTTATCAACCGGTCACCGATGCGCAGATGCTCGACCGCCACCTCGCCGCGCATTGTCAGGATCAACGTGCCGGGGGTGTAACACACAGGGCCTGGCGTTCCGGGATTCGGCGTCCCTTCGGCGAAGTTGCCGCTCGCGTCCCGCACGAATGCCGTGTTGTTCGGCCCTCCGCTGTTCAGCGTCTCGCCCGCGCCGACCTGGGTCGTTCCCGGAAAGCCCGGTGGCAGGATCGGTGCCACAGGAGGTTGGCCGTAAGAGAAGACCACATACTCCCCCGTGTCGGAGTTCACGAGAAAAATGGAGTCGTTTCTAGTGCCTTCGCCATCCGCAAGAAAATTGGTGCCGTCACTGTTCCCGGCGTCGTAATAGTCATCGGGCAGCGCACCGGTGTATTCACCCACCACGGTCGCCGTCTGTCCCGGTTCGATCGTGTCGCCAGGGCTGAACTCGTAAAGCTTGCCGCGGTCTTCCGACCATAGCTCGTAACCGTCCAGTAATTTCGTCGAACCCGTGGCATTCTGCAGTTCCACGTACTCGTCGCCTTTGGACGACGCACCATCACCGTCTGTGTCCGTACCGCTGCCACCGCCGCTGGGGTTGTCCACCAGCATCTCGCTGATGAAGATCCCATCGAGGAAATCCGTCATCTTGCTTCTCCCGCGCGGAAGGCTAGGCGGCTTCCCTTGAGATCAGCTTAACGGGCGCTAACCATAGTGGACGGAGGCTTGAGCCGATGGCGCTCCTGTCTCCGGAAAACGGCCTTCGCACCTTTGTAGGCGGTCCGACCGTCGGCAGGTTGCTTTCGTGATGTCGGTGTCGCGGGATACGCGCGATGCTCTCACGCTCACCGCAGTCCATAAAGCGGTCAGTGACCGCCTTGAACACATATCGATCAAATCCGCGCTGCATCGGGACGGACCTGCCGGGGCAGACCGTCCCTTGGTTCTCAATACTCAAACGGACCTTTGCGCGTGCCGGTCATACTCCGCGCAAGCAGGTTTCCCGCGTTACGCGACGGCTTGTCGCCGCCTGCGGGAGAGAAACCCAAGCCCCGCGAAAGCGGACAAAAGCAACCATGCGGTCGCCGGCAATGGCACGGTGTTCACGTTGATGGACACATCCCCCAGGTTGGACTGCAACGCGAAGGAGTACTCACCGACAGCGTTCGCATCAAACGATCCGAAGGTCGGTGGCGTGACCCCCGCAAACGGCGGGTTGCCTGCCAGGAACCCGAAAACCAGGTTCTGAGATCCTTCCACAAGGGTCAGATCGCCCAGCACGCCCGTCCCAGTTAGCAAGGGCACGGTGTCAAAATCGAAGACACCCAAATCGGCCTCGTCCGTTCCCACGCCCGGGTCGAAATCATAGAGCAGCTTGATATCGAAGTCGCCAAGGGTCGACCCACCGGTGCCGGTAACCTCGGCAAAGAAGCTGAAGTTCCACGTCGCGCGCAAGGGGCCAACCGTGCTGCCAGGAGCGCCGTCGTTCAGTCCCGGAGTAGCAGTGTACGTGCCCGCCCCGTCATTACCCAACCCCGGGTTCGAAAACCGGGGCGTCGCAGCAAGTCCCAACGTGAGCAAATCGCCATTGTTCGCTGTGAGCATGGAAATCGCGGTGAACTCCGTCGGAATGTCAGTGCCCCCGAACGTCGCTTGCGACAGATCTCCGAACGTCTGAAATGTCGGTGTCAGAGGTGCCGCTATCGATGTTCCCGACCCCAATGAAAGAGCAACCAAAGCCGTTGCCAGCGCGCAAATCCTCATGTGTTTTCTCCGAGATTAAAATGCAAAAAAAGCTCCCGACGCCTCGGTCGATCGCCACCCACAGTCGGACAATATTCAGGCAATTAAGGAGAATTAAAGGCAAACCCCACACGCAGAGGTCGATTCACAAAAGAAGGCGAAGGGGCGCCCTGACAGGAAGACAGAAGGACCCCTCCGAAAGCAGAAACGTTCGTTCGATGCCAACAACGGGCGCGGCATAAACCCGGTCTCGACACGGAACGAAATCAGACGACCCAGCTTTGCTCGCGCGCCGAAGTTCCGCGAAGCACACTCCCGAACATCAAAGCGTCAGACAAGGTGAGCGCCCCCAACCGGGCATCGCTTTCGGGAAATTGCAGGGCCGGGGCGAGCCACCAGCGCAAATCCCGTCAACAGCGAATGTTCCACCAGACCAGGCCTGCACGTTCGAGCAGCTTGTCGCCGCTTCCATCCCGCTCGACGTTCAGACGCTGGCAGTCGCGAAAGCTCACGTTATGTTCAGACCAGGCGGATTGCAAATTGGCGCGCGTCATGCAGCAGCCGGTCGATGCCTGCGCCGCCATGCCGATCTGGGTCGACCCGAAAAAGGCCAGTGCTGTCAGGGCCGAAAGGGTGCGGATGGATCGCATCGGGGTCTCCGTTCTCTATTTGACACGAAGTCTATCGCAGGCAGCGCGGCGCGCCTACTCCCGAGACAGCAGAAAGTCGCGCAGATGGCCCGACCGGGGCTGCATATCGTAAAACCTGGCCGGTCGACGCGTTAGGCATCGAGAGAATGCCTTTCACCACGCCTCGAGGGAAATGAGCATCGCGCACGGATGGGCCGGGCTCGACCTGCGGCCCCTCACTCATAAAAAACCGATCCCGGCACGTCCCTTCCTGGGCGAAGGCGAGACCCGAAATCCATCACGCCCGGCGCGATGGCTTTGCCCTTTCTCGCGCCATGCCGGGACGCGCGGCACGCCGCGTGTCCCCATCGCGCGCCGCGGTTTTTGGCTTTCATTAACGATCAATGGGCGTATAATGCGCGCCATGATGACACGCGCCCACATCGCTGTCTTGCCGATCAGTCTGCCGCTTGGCGGGCTCCTCCTTCTTATCGGCCTCTGAGGGCGCCGGGTTCCGCGGCGCCGCCCTCGGAGGATGCCCTGGACGCGCCGCACTAACCCGACACAGACGATGCTAGACGGACAGATCCGATGAACGAACAGACTCCCGTTGCGGCCGATGAACAGGCCACCCCGCAAGACCGCGTAAAGATCTTCGACACCACCATGCGCGACGGCGAACAATCGCCCGGCGCCTCGATGACCCTGGCCGAAAAGCTCCAGATCGGACAGCTGCTGGACGAGATGGGCGTGGACATCATCGAGGCCGGGTTCCCGATTGCCTCGGAAGGCGACTTCGAGGCGGTGACCGAAGTCTCGAAGGTGGTCGAGAACGCCACGGTCTGTGGTCTCTCACGCTCGCCGCTGGGCGACATCGACCGGGCCTTCAACGCGCTGAAACACGCCAAGAAACCGCGCATCCACACCTTCATCGCGACCTCTGACCTGCACATGGAGTTCAAGCTCCAGATGACGCGGGATCAGGTGCTGAACGAGATCCAGAACTCGGTCTCCCACGCCAAGTCGCTGGGGGTCGAGGTACAATGGTCGCCCGAGGATGCGACCCGCACCGACCGCGACTTCCTCTGCACCGCCGTCCAGACCGCCATCGAAAACGGTGCCACGACGATCAACATCCCCGATACGGTGGGTTACACCGCCCCGGGCGAATCCGCCGACATCATCCGGATGCTGAAGGAACGTGTGCCCGGCATCGACGAAGTGACCATCTCGACCCACTGCCACAACGATCTGGGCATGGCGACCGCGAACTCGATGGCCGCCGTGCTGGCAGGCGCGCGGCAGATCGAGTGCACGGTGAACGGCCTCGGCGAGCGCGCGGGCAATACCGCGATGGAAGAAGTCGTGATGGCCATGAAGGTCCGCAACGACATCATGCCCTACGCGACGCGCATCGACACGACCCGCATCATGCAGGCCAGCCGCCTGATCTCCTCGGTCACAGGCTTCCCCGTCCAGTACAACAAGGCCGTCGTCGGCAAGAACGCCTTCGCGCACGAGGCCGGCATCCACCAGGACGGAATGCTGAAGCACGCGGGCACATACGAGATCATGACACCGGAATCCGTCGGCCTGACGGAGTCGACGCTGGCGATGGGCAAGCACTCGGGCCGCCACGCGCTCAAGTCAAAGCTGTCGGACCTGGGCATCGATGTCGGCGACAACCAGCTGAAAGAGCTTTTCGTCCGCTTCAAGGCGCTGGCCGACCGCAAGAAAGAGGTCTTCGACGACGACATCCTCGCACTGGTTGAACAACAGACCGCCGATGCGGGCGCCGAGCACATCAAGCTGAAGTTCCTGCGGGTGATCTGCGGGACCGAAGCGCCGCAGTCGGCCGACATCATCCTCGAGATCGACGGCAAGGAGCAATCGGTCACAGCCCAGGGTGACGGTCCGGTTGATGCGGCGTTCAACGCGGTGATGGCGCTGGTTCCGCACAATGCCGCGCTCGAGCTTTACCAGGTGCACGCCGTCACCGAAGGCACCGACGCACAGGCGACCGTCAGCGTGCGCCTGCGCGAGGGCGGGCACATAGCCTCGGCCCAGTCTTCGGACACCGATACCGTGGTTGCATCCTGCCGGGCCTACGTGCACGCCATCAACAAGCTCATGGTTCGGCGCGAAAAATCGGCCCCGACAGCGATCGCGGGGTAACCGCCGTACCGCAGGGCGAGCATAGGCCCGCCCTGCATCCACCGCTTCAGCCGATCTCGCGGTTCTTCCCAACGAGTCCATAACCGCCATGATCGAGATAGTGCCCCGCAGGCTTGTTCTCGAGGTGAATCGCGGCATCCTGGTCTATCTGAGATTCCAATTGATCCCATGGTCCCGCCGCGAAGGCGCCCATGCCGGTCAACTCCATACCAACATTGGTACCAAGCTTGACTGTCGGCGCTGCTCCGCATTTCTGAAGGGCCCACTGCTTTAAACCGCGCTTGTCTCCGATGGATGTGCCTGAGTCCCCATTTCCCATGAACCCCTGGGCAGCATGTTCGTTGATTGCGTGCACAAGAATGATCTGGGTCGGTTTGAGCGTGGACGCCCAGAGGTTCATATCCTTGACGCAGTCCGGGTAGGATTCGAGGGAATTGGCAGGATAGTGGAACGCGCCTGCATAACCGCCAGTGCCTATCCCGGCGATCAGTGTGCAGCTGCTGATCCTCGAGGTCGAGATAACGTGTGGCGCCTTGCTGACAAAGCCCTGGCCCATTTCGATAAAGAATTGCATTTCAAATCCTTTCAACAGATCCGCGGTTTGGATGGTCACTGATTGGAATTCGCAGTGCCCTTGACACCTGCAGAGGTAGCGATCATCAAAATTCAAATAAACATGTCAAATTGAGTTATTTATTGGATCTTGATGAGCAATCCTGAGAGAATCTGAGGAAATCTGAGCAAAAGAAAAACCGCAGCGATGTCGCTTGACCGCTGCGGTTCGGGAAACGTGAGATCTGGAATTGTCCTGCCGTCCATGCAAAGCACTGGACGGTGGTTCATCGGCTAAGGGCGTCGGACGACCAGGACGCCTTCAGGCTATCGGAGCTTCAGAGACCGGTCTTCCTTCGGCTTGACATGTTTGTACCCCAGGATGTTCGCGTTCGTGCAGCCGATCTTGTGTCTTCTGATCTTTTCGCGTGCCCATGCCTGACGGATCCAGCATGACGACCGCAGGTGATTGTCGTTCAATTCGTTCAGGGACATGTTCGGGAAGTGCCAATCCTCGGTCCAACCATCGACAATGCAGCAGGTTTTTCCCAGATCGTAGCAGTCGACCGGCTGCCGCGGCTGGATATCGACATCAGAGATGATCACGAAGGAATGGTCCCAGCCAACAGATCCAACAATCTGAACGTTATGGTGGTGTTCACTTATCGACAGGCGCACGTTCTGGTGCAGGTTGAAATAAAGCACAACCGCCTTGTCTTCGCAGTTCCCGACGCCAGTTGCCGATACGTTCTCAACCGTTTGCGCGACGCTGGCAAGGTGGCTGTCGTTCGTCCGATAATTGTTGATCGTGTTCCATGCCGCCTGCCTGCCGGATCGATTGCCAACCCAGTGAAACGGATTGTTCGCGCTCTTGATGTGTTTGCCCTTGAAGAACAGAAGGGCGCTTTTCGCCGCCTCTTTGCGAGTCTCGCAGATTTCCCGTTCAGTAGCAGTCAACATGTCTTTGGCCTCTGAATTCGTTCTGAATGCGGGTCGGGCAATCAATCGCTCCGTCCCGGTCCCGGCGCTGCACCGTGACTTCCATGGTTATACGATCCTCAAATTAAATATCAAATTAAATATCAAATAGATTTTTAGTTTTATTATCGCGACAGGCCCGAATGTTCAGCCTGCGTTCAGTTTCGGCTGATGCTGGCGGCACATCGACTCGCACGACGCCTCAAAGAACACCAACCGGCGTTGACGTCCAATCGGTACGACGCCAGATCCATCAGCATGGCCTCACCCCGGAACTCACGTGCCGATATCGACAACGCACTCGCCGAGACCGAGCGTGCCGGTCTGCTGCTGACGCTGAATGTCCGCACGGTCCTGGTGCTGCTGATCATGCTCTTCATCGGCGGCACGCAAGGCCTCGACACCGGATATTTCGGGGTCGCTGTCTGTTCGGTCTTCCTGATTTCCGGCCTGATTTATCGTTCGCTGGTCCAGCGCAAACGCGACAGCGACTGGATGCGGTACGGCTTTGTCGCACTGGACGTCGCCATGCTTGCTATGGTCGCGGCCATCGTGCCTCTTTCGATCCATGGCGATGTCCCACAGATCTTCGTCTTCCGGACATACGGCATCAATGTGTTCTTCTTCGTCCTGGCAACGTCCGCGCTCTCTCTCTCGCCAAGGCTGGTCCTCTGGACCGGCTTCGCCACGGCCGCATCGATCTGGGCGGCGTGGGGTTGGATCATCGCGGATATGGATCGCCGGGTAACCTGGTCGGACATTGTCGACGATCGGACCGCCGAAAAGTACATCGAAATCGTCCTCGATCCCGATCACATCGGCCTCGCGGACCGGTTTGTCGAGACACTGCTCATCGCCGTCACCGCCGCGGCCGTCCAACGCGCCCGGACCATGCTGCGCCGGCAGATCTCGTCCGAGCGTTCCCGCGCCGAAGTGGCCGAGGTCTTCGGACGTTTCGTCCCGCAGGAGGTCGTTGACCGGCTCAGCACGTCATCGGGCCAGTTGCCCTCGATCTCGCGCGAGGCGACGGTGCTGTTCGTGGACATCGAGGGGTTCACCCGCTTCGCCGAGACCGCCGACCCGCAGAAGATCGTCGAGACGCTGGATGCCTATTTCGACACCGTCTCCGACGTGATGACCCGTCACAACGGCGTGGTGATCAGCCTGATCGGCGACGCCGCGATGGTCGCCTTCAATGCACCTTTGGAGAACGATGCCCACGCGAAGTCGGCCATCGACGCGGCCCGCGACCTGCTCGACCGGATCCGGACCGAAACCTTCGCGGGCCAGCATTTCGACATCAGGATCGGGATCGCCACCGGAACAGTTGCCGCGGGCACCGTGGGCGGAAAGGGCCGCCGAAGCTATACGCTCTACGGCGATACCGTGAACCTGGCGCAACGGCTCGAGGCTTACAACAAGGAGATCGGCACACCCCTGTTGGTCGACGAGAGCACCTGGCGGGCCGCCGGAGCGCCGCAATCGCTGGAACCAAGCGGTGAATGCCCCGTGCGGGGGCGCGAAGCTGGTGCGTCGATCTACCGATTAAAGGGCATGCCGACTAAAGGGGCATAAATCGTCCACAACACTCCGGACCGCGCACGCAGGCGCGGCCCGGGCGGCGGCCCCCCTCAGCGCTGCAAGGCGCCGATCACTGCTGTGCCGTCCGAGGCAATCGGCCGGCCAAGCTGGTCGTGGCTGTAAGGCGCACGGCCGATCGGGATGACCGGCAACTCGGTCGACGGCCCGGGCGCGTACAGGCCATCCCCCAGTGCCGTTCCCGAGAAACTGCGATCATCGGCCCAGTCCGGGTTCAGCGGAACGGCCGGTGTGCCGTGCCGGTCGCCGAAGGCTTCAATCTCGCCCAGCCAGGAACCGACACCAACCGTGTCGCCACCTGCACTCCCGATCAGCGCCGAGTTTCCGCAGCACCCGACCTGGTGGATCACGCTCCAGTTCCCGATCAGCGCACCGTTGGTGCCGAACACGTCCGACTTTGTGTTTCGCTGTTCGTGCACGCAGAACTTCTGTGCCAGCACCTTGTCGATCCGCACCGAGCCCGAATCCTGATAGGACAGGTTCGAGCGCGCCCCAACGACGGTGTTACAGTGCAGGACGACATTGTCGATCGCACTGAAATCGCCGTCGGCGCTTATGTACAGGCACGGCCCCGTGACGCCGCCATACTGCTCGAGAACACAGCCAACGATTGCTGCACCCCGCTCGCCGATGACCTGATCCTCGAAGTTCACACAGCGTTCGGCGTTCGTGCCTTGGCCGATGTGACACCAGCCGAGGAACTCGCCAACCGAATCCGGGCGATGCGCCGCCGCGACGTTGATTTCGAACGTTCCGGCCAGATCCTTGCAGCCCGCCGCATGATACGTCGCAGACTGGATCGAGCCATTGCCGGACCCGATCGCGACCATCGTCTTGAAGACGGACGAGAAAACGCTGCCCTGCCCGCAATCATCGCCTGCGCAGTCGATGTTCCAGAACCGACCGACCCGGTAGAGCCACGCCCCCCAGCTCGGTCCAAGCCCGTTGTCGTCCCAGATGCAACCCTGCGTGACCAGCATGTTCTCGGATCCGGATCCCGAGGTCGCCGCGCTGTCCAGGAAGACAACGTTGCTCGTCGAATTGCGCCGCAGCGTCAGGTTGCGGAGCACCAGCTTGTCGGTGATGCCGTTTGAAACGCTCGATCCGCGATCCTGATAGATCGTCGTCGCCGCGGCGGCCGGATCGGCAGCCTCGACGATCAGCGGAATGTCGCCCACGGCAACCGAGGAGAACGACGTATGCTGATGCGTTCCCGCCGTCAGCCGGATAACCCCGCCCGAGGCATTGGACCGCCCGAAGGTCGCGGCATTGTGGCTCTGGATCGCGGCTGCCGCCGCCGGAACGGTGGCAAACGGCGTCGTGGCCGCCACCACCGGATCCGCGTTCACGGCCGCACCCGCGCCCGCGCCTGCTTCGACATAGGCATAGACCGTCCCGAATCCGCCCGTCCGGTCGTTCAGGAATGTCAGCACCGTCAGGTTCGAGGACGGGTACGGATCCGCATCGGTCGAGATTGTGAACGGATCGCCGATCCACGGGAAAATCGTGGCATCCACGGTCACCAGTTCGCCCTGGTTCAGTGTCGTCAGATCCAGGTTCGCCTCGAAATGCGGAACGGACAAGCCAGTCGCCGCATAGCTGATCACCGACGTGTCCGAGACGATCTCGGTCGTCGAATTCCCGCTCTCGTCCGTCGCGGTGAACCGCACCAGGGTCACCGGGCGCCCGGCCCGCGCGTGGGCATGGGCCACCGCCAGGCGAACCGTGTGGGTCGAGCCCGTTGCCCATTCCCGATCGTGGTTCAGCCACATCGCCTGCGGCTTCGGATAGGCCCGGGTCGAATTGTTGACCACACCCTGAACCGTATCACCGGCATAGATGAACTCGTTCAGCGCCACGTCGTTCGCCGTTAGCGATGACTGGTTCGGATACGTGTCGCGGATACGCGTCATCAACAGCAACGCGTCTGAAACCGTCGTCGGCGCGCCGAAATCGTCAAAGCCCGGACGCCCGACAATGACGTGCCGCGGATCGCTCACCGGGTCGAAGGCGATCGGTGCGGTATAACTCGCACGCCAGCCCTCGACGCTGATCTCGGTCACATTCGGATCGGTGGTCGCCGTTTGCGTCGCCTGAACCGTGATCTGGAAGGCCGACTGCGCCGTCTGGCCGATACTGTCGGTCGCGGTGATCGTCACGATCTGACCCGACACCTGTGCAATCGGTGTGCCGGTCAGGATACCGGCGCCCGACAGGGACAAGCCTGTCGGCAAGCCATCCGCCGCGAAGCTCATCGTGTCGCCAGAATCCGAGAAGTCGCTCGACAAATCCGTCGCGGCGATTGTGACATCGCGCTCCAGGGTCAGGTCCGGCAAGGCACCCGCAGCGACCGGCGCCGTGTTGGCACGGCTCACCGTCACGGTCAGCGGCACGGTCCGCGTCGAGACCCCGTCCGTGATCCGCACCGAGAAAGACGTCGCCCTGCTGTCACCCTGCAGAAAGGCGTCGCCCAGACCGTCGCGGTCGAACGCGACTAGAATGAAGCCCGAGGACTCCGTGACCGTGAACAGTCCTCCGCCACTGCCAGGTGCATCGAACACCTCGCCATCCGGCAAGCCGATCGCACCCGCAGCCTCGCTGATCTGGACGAAGCCCAGCGGGCCTTCGGTCACATCATGGGCCACCTGCGCCGAGAACGCCGCGTTGAAGTTCGACACTGCAACGCCGCGCGGCCGTTGCGTGATCCTGGATCCGAAATGCAGCATTACCAAATCGCCACGATGTCCGCTGCTGTCGTGCCACTGGACAGGACGCGTGAAACGCGCATCGGAAGCAAGCCCTCGGCAACGTTGGTAAAGGTCACGGTGGATCCGCCCGCCGTCAGCACGCGCAGATCGCCCGAAACGCCGACGTAAAGCGCGCGCGACGTGAACGTCAGATCGTTCGAATCGCTCGGCGTCACGGAAATCGCGTCATAGCCGGGGCTCTCAAGCCCGCTCGACCGGTCCTCAAAAATATCGGGCATCCGATTCTCCTTCTCCGTTTCCCGACAAACAGAAAGGACAGGCGCGGTAAGTCCGCCCTGCCCCGTGCTCGTCAACGTGCTTCGATGAGGAGAATACAATCAGCCAGACGCCGTTGCGTCCGGATCTGGCAGCGTGCGCTCACAAGCTGCGGCCGCAACACATCAGACAAGGCCCACAGGCGCCGTTTCAGCCAGAGCGGCGATCGCCTGAGATCTGGTCCTGAACATCGGCGGCCAGATCCGCGGCAAAGCGCTCAGCCGCCTTGTCCGCATCCCAGCGCGAGAACTCGGTATCGCGGTAGTCCCGATCCATCCCGATCGGTTCCATCATCTCGTCGGATACCAGGAACGCCCATGCCCCTGCGATCAGGACGCTGAGAAAACTGCCCGAGACCCAGACCGTCAGGGCGATCGAAACCGGGCCCCACCCATACAGTCCCAGGGCGAAACCACCCGCGAGGGCAATCGCATAACCGGCAACCAAGGAACGCAACAGGTGTATCATGGAGATCACCTTAGCTACTCAGCCTTATGAGCGTGTGAAAAGACGCAGTTAACCGGCCATTAAATTGCAGCATTCAGAAGCAGAGGACGGCGAACACGCGCTTTGGGAGAGTGGCATCCGACTTCTACACATCAGCGCGGACTATCCCGACCCGATCCGGCCCACCAAGACGCCCGCCATTTCGAATCTGCTCGAACTGGCCGTCGATCATAACCACCGGGTTCTCTCGCTGAACAGAACGGGCTGGGGCTCGGGCATCCATGCACTCAGGTTCTCCGACACGGTCGGCGATCAGAACGCCGCCATCACCTACAGCGCGCTGCCGCATGGACTGGGCCATCTTACGGCCCTGCGGCGGCTCGCGGACTGGATCATCGCATACGAGGCGCAATCAGCCTTCCGGCCCGATGCAATCCATGCACACAAGCTGACCGTCGAAGGCCTTGTTGCAGCCCAGCTGGCGGATCACCTCGGCCTCCCGTTCTTCTTGTCGATCCAGGGCAACACGGATCTGAAGATCCTGCGCGCCCGGCCGGATCTGCGCGCCGTGTTCCGTCGGATCTGGCAGCAGGCCGCGCACGTGTTTCCATTCGCGCCTTGGGCCGCGAAGGCGGTCGAGGCACAGCTCGGGCCGCGCTCGGGCCCAGTGACCTGTCTGCCCTGTCCCGGACGGGCGGACCGCCTGCTGGCGCCACGCGACACGCCACCGGTCGTGCGCACCGCCTTTCACTTTCGCGACTGGAAAAACAAGAATGCCGCACGCCTGATCGACGCCATTGGCCTCGCGTCCGGCGAAATCCCCGATCTGCGGCTCGAGATCATTGGCGGCGGCGACCCGCATGCGTTCGCAGCCCTCTCAAAACGGGCGGACCGGACCGCGCCGGGCCGGGTCCGTTTTCTCGGCTCGGTCCCGCACGACCATATCCAGCCGCTGCTGAACGCCAGCACTTGCTTCGCATTGGTCTCGCACCGTGAAAGCTATGGCCTCGTCTTCGCAGAAGCCCTTCTCGCCGGCACGCCCTGCCTGATCCCCGAGGGCCGCGCGATCGACGGATACTTCGAAGATGGCTCGGTGGTCGTGTCCGTGCCCCCGAACGACGTCGCGGCGATGGCTCAGGGGCTCATCCGGCTTGTGGAGGAGCAAACAGCGTTCAAGGCGCGGCTCGAGGCACTTCAAACCTCCGGCGGCCTCGAAGCCCTGCGCCGTCCGGGCATTGCGCGCGCCTCCACCTCGGCCCTCGCAAACCATCCGACAGGCGCACGAACCGCCCCG
>ERZ1740062.437-NODE-437-length-23536-cov-6.309314_pt1 | contig 23536 bp, 13 predicted proteins | sample MGYA00581741_ERZ1740062 | MGnify/ENA primary metagenome ERZ1740062 (study PRJEB43018, sample SAMN04849747) | marine metagenome | isolation source: floating plastic debris | place: Pacific Ocean | collected 2008-09-01 | study: EMG produced TPA metagenomics assembly...
TGCCCGGCCGGTTCAACGTCGTTGTAGGCGTCACGGCCCAGCGCGGTGTCGTCCATCGGCATGCCCGCCAGCATCACCTGGTAGGCACCCAGACGATCGGCATCGAGGATCAGCTTTTCGTACCCCGTGCAAAGACCCCCTTCGAGCCAACCCGCCGCGTGCAGCGTAAAGTTTGACCCGCCAAGCGCGGTTGACAGCATGGAATCCGCACTTTCAGCTGCGGCTTGCGCATCCGGGATCTTAGAGGCGGTGAGCGATCCGCCGCAGCGCAGCGGCACGCCGAGCCGCCGGGCCAGTTGCCCGATGACGTAGTTCGACATGACAGGCTCGGGCATACCGAAGGTTGGCGCGCCGGACTTCAACGACATCGACGAGAGGAAGTTGCCCAGAATGAACGGGCTGCCGGGTCTGACGAGTTGGCTGAAGGCGCAGCACATCATCGCCTCGGCAAGGGCCTGTGCAAGAGAGGCCGCCGTCGTCACCGGTCCCATGGCGCCGCCCAGGATGAACGGGGCAACGATCATGCCCTGTCCGGCGGCGGAATAGGTGCGGATCGCCTCGGTCACCACCTTGTCGACCAGAAGCGGCGAATTGGTGTTCACGTTGCCCATGATCACGCACTTGTCTTCGATGGTGCCGTGCAGGATTCGGGCCATCGCAACGCTGTCCTCGGCGCGCGACCTCTCGGTGATCGCGCCCAGGTGCGGTTTGTCCGAATACCGCATGTGCGTGTAGACCATGTCGAGATGACGCTTGGAAACCGGCACATCGCAGGGCTCGCAAGTCACGAAGCCCGAGTGATGCAGGCTGGGCAGCATGTAGGTGAGCTTCACCAGTTTCTCGAAATCCTCCAGGGCGCCGTAGCGCCGCCCGCCTTCCAGATCGCGGACGAAGGGCGGCCCGTAGACCGGAGCGAACACCATCGCACCGTCGCCGATCCGGACCGAACGCTCCGGGTTTCGCGCGTGTTGGGTGAAGCTGGATGGTGCTGTCTGGCAGAGATGACGGATCAGGCCGCGTTCGGCGCGCACGCGCGTGCCCTGAACATCGACGCCTGCCTGGCGCCAGATCTCGAGCGCATCAGCGTCTTCCTGAAACTCCAGCCCAATCTCCTGGATGATCCAGTCGGCCTGATCCTCAAGCCGGGTCAGCCCGTCCTCGCCCATGAACTCGTAGAACGGGATCTGCCGCTGGATGTAGGCCGGCGCGGCGGCACCCGTCCGCGCCCCGTCCTCTGACCGGCGGGGACCGCGGCGGCTGCGGCGGGCTGGCGCGTCTGACATCCAAGGTTCCTCCCATCTGCACGATAGCGGCGATCGGGTGGTCCGTAACGCTGGAAAATCCTTGGGGTTTGGATAATCTGGGCTAATGCCAAGTCTGTTGCGCCAGATCGACTCCCTTCATCATCTTGCCGCGTTCGAGGCGGCTGCAAGACATGGGTCTTTCACCCGGGCGGCCGAGGAGCTGAACGTCAGTCAGCCTGCGATCAGCCAATCCATTCGAAAACTCGAAGTGGCCGTGGGTGTGAGGTTGTTTCAGCGTATGCACAGATCCATTGCCCTGACCGATGCAGGCGCGATGCTGGCACATGACGTCAGCGAAGCGTTCGGGCGTATCCATGCGACCGTCACGCATCTGGGCCGGATCGGGCGCACGGATCATGTGACCTTATCCGTTTCAACAGCCTTCGCGAATTACTGGATGGTCCCGCGCCTGCAGGCGTTTCACGAGCGCTATCCCGGTGTCGATCTGCGGTTGCAGACAACCGACAAGGAACTCGATCTGGCGCATGAAGGTATCTCGCTGGGCGTGCGCCGCGGCCATGGCAGTTGGGAGGGGTATGATGCCGCGTTGATCGCGCCCGAGCGCCTGATTGCGATCGCCTCGCCCGGTTGGGTGGCGCGCAATGACGTTCCCAACACGATGCCCGAGCTTGCCGCGATGGCACTGACGCACCTGGAAGAGCCGTTCCGCGCGCGACCGGGGTGGATGGACTGGTTCAGGCATTTCGGCCACGCCTATCGCGACCCGGGCACCGGGCTTCGGCTGAACGATTATGCTCTGGTTCTTCAGGCAACCATGGCGGGGGAGGGTATCGCACTTGGCTTCAGCCATGTGGTCGAGGGGCTGAATGCGCAGGGTTTGCTGGTGCAGATCGGTGACTGGGATATGCGGACCGGGCCCGGATATCATCTGGTGTGGTCAAACCGGCAGGCGCTGTCCGAAAGCGCCATCGTTGTGCGCGACTGGATCGTCGAGCCCGCGACCCAAGGCTTGTTGGTTCCGGGTGTCGAACGGCGCGGGAAGGGTTGAGCGACAGAACGCGCGGTCAGTGTGTGATTGTCCGTAGGTTTCGTCGCGGTCTCGTGCGCGAACCCGTCGCTGCACCCACCGCGGCGCTTATGTGAAGCTGACGCTGGACTACTGCTTTCCCGCAGCGAGAAAGTAGACTGGGCGCAACGGCATGAGCGCCTTGTCCGGGTCGGACAGGCGTTCATAATGCGTCAGCCAGATGTTCATCAGGCCTTCCAGATCCACCAGTTCCAGGTGCACGAAGTCCGATTTCGGAGCCGAGGGCAGCGTGCCTTCGAAACCATTCAGCGAGATGACTGCGCCGAGGTCTCCGGACTGAGACAGGATTTCGCGCAACCGCGTGTACTCGGGTCCATCCATCGGATCGGCGGATGCCGGGCGCACGGTGACGCGGATCGACGGCAGATCGTACCCAAGATCCGGGCGCGGATAGGCGCGGATGCCCGTGAGCGCTCCGTTGACGAGGGAAGGCTCGAAGATCGTTGCATAGCCCATGCCCCGCATCGCGGCAGCGACCACCTGCACCAATGAATTGTCGTCAAGGCGGGCGATGTGGCTTGCAAGCTCGGCCTCCGCCCTGGTCTCGACCGTACGGCGTTGCCGGACGCTTGTCGCGCCGGTCGGCCGTAGTCCGAAGATCGCGACCGATGTCGGCGTGCCAGCGCTTATGGCCAAGGCCGCCGCCGCGTCAGAGGACAGTGTTACCTGATCGCCGGAACCACTGTTGTCGCGGCGATAGAGAATACCGTCGATCTCGGCACCCGTTTCGGAATTGACGATCCGCACGCGGCGCGAACGATCGGCCTTCTGATGCGCGACCCAGATCCCGCGGGTTGTGCGGATACCGTTCCAGAGCACGGTTCCGGAGGCCGCGAAGACCTCGGGCGCGCGTATCAGGGAAGACGTATCCGCCGGGCCCTGCGGTGTCAGAACATCAAGCGGGTCGATATTCGAACGCGCCGCCCCGCTGAACCCGCCGCGCTGCGGTTCAGCACACCCGGCGACGGCCAGGCAGGCAAGGCCGAGCAAGGCTGGATACGGCGATCTTCTGATCGGGCTCTCCTTAGACGTAGGACGCGCAGGACCGCGCTTGTGCGCGCTTATCGTATCCGAAGCTTCGCGATTCGCGAAAACCACCTTTCCAGCCGGATCAGAGCGTTCATTTCGAGGTCGCGACGTAGACACCGTCCCAGTCATCCGGTGGCGGGTCGATCCGATACCCCATGATCCGCTCGATCATGATGCCTGCCAGCGGGCGCGGATCGAAGACGCCCACGATGCCGAGATCCGCGGCCTGATGAAATGCCGCTTCGGCTGCATCCCATTCCTGGGAAAGGTAGTGCTGGCGCGCGGCCCGCAATCTGTGGCGGAGGTCTTCGAACGCGGTCGAGCGCAGGACGTTCGCACCGCCCGCGACTGTGAATATCGTCTCGGGTTGCGTCCGGCCCTTGACCGCGACGGCGTCCAGTTCGATGCAGGCGAACTCCTCCATCGCCGTGGCCGCTGTCGCCGATCCGATGAGATTTCGCACCCCGTAGGCTTTCGTCTGCCCCTCGAGCCGCGCCGCGAGGTTCACGCTGTCGCCCACGCAGGAATATGCGAGCCGCTTCAGCGATCCCATATTGCCGACCGAACATTCGCCGGTGTTGATGCCCACGCCGATGTCGATGTCCGGCAGGCCCTGCGCTGTGAAATCGGCGTTGAGTTCTTCCATGATCGGATTGAACGCAAGCATCGCGCGGATCGCCTTGATCTCGTGGCGCTCTGTCATGCGCGGTGCGTTCCAGAACGCCATCACGGCATCGCCCATGTACTTGTCGATCGTGCCCTCGTTCTCGATGATCGCGTCCGTCAGCGGCGTCAGCAGTTTGTTGATGAAGGCAATGACCTCCTGCGGTTCCATCTTTTCGGTGATCGTCGAGAAGCGACGAACGTCGAGAAACATGATTGAGAGCACGCGCTGATCGCCGCCCGGCGTCAGGTGCCGTTCCGGGTTGTCGATGATATCCGCGATCACCTCGGGCGCCACGAAGTGTTCGAACTGCCGGGTCACCTCGCGCCGCGAAGCCTCGGCCGTGAAGAACTTGTACCCGGACACCGTGAGATGCGGGATGCCGATCCCGAGCGCGGGCAAAAGTGGATTGAAGAGAACCGAATACTCGGAGAACGCGAACCAGCTACCCGCGACCACAGCCGAGACAGACAGCACCATCGCGATGAATCCCGTGAGCGGGAAGTTCAAGGCGAGCAGCAGGATCACGACGAGGCCCAAGACAACCACGATCAACCGTTCGAGCCCCAGAGCCCAGTCCGGGTTCACGAGATAGGCACCGTCCAGGATCTGCTCGGTTACCTCGGCATGGACATGGACCCCGGCGACGCGGTTGCTCAGCGGTGTCCGAACGAGGTCGAACAGACCCGTCACCGAGGTGCCGACGAAGATGATCTTGCCCGCGACGTCTGCTGCGACGTCATCCGGTATGCCGGCTGCTTCTAGCACCCTGTGGGCCGGGATGACCCTTCGGTCCTCGGCCCCGGAGTAGCGGACGCGCAAGGCGCCGTCCCGGTCGACCGGCACGATGACATTTCCCGTGCGAATGCTGGCGATGCTGAGCCCGCCGGAATAATCGTCTTCGCCGCTGCCGCGCGAGGTCTTGATCTGGTTCGATCGTTCTTCCGCCTGGGCGACGCGGAGCGCTTCCATCGAGAGCGTCGGCAACAGTTTCAGGTCCTGTGCCGCAAGGACGATGTCGTCGGTGTTCGGAACCGCCGGGTCGTCGATCATGATCACCATCGGAACGCGCCGGATGATGCTGCCTTCCGTCGCTGCGAGGTTGAAGGCCGCGATTCCCGATGCGCCTTCGGAGAGAACCGGCAGGTTTGTGACGACGCCGTCATAGGTGTCGATCACACCGAACAGATCGCGCCGATCCCCACCCAGTTGACTGGGTTGGCGCAACGCCTCGGGCATTTTCGCCGATGTCGCGCCTTCCTCGGCGATCATGCCCAGCACGACGGGCGCCTGGCTGATCAGCCAGCCGAAGCTTGCATCGTGGTCGGGCACAGCACTGGTGCCACGTTTCGTGCTGGGGTCCTGGAAAACCGCCGAGTAGTCGTCGCCGAAACGCTGTAGCGATGGCACGAGGATTTCCGGCGATGTCCGGTCGGGCTCGGAGAAGATCATGTCAAAGGCGATCACCGCCGCGCCGGCATTTGTCAGTCGGTAGACCATCTCGGCCAGGAATGTCCGCGGCCATGGCCATTGGCCAAGCTGCTTCAGCGATGTCTCGTCAATATCGACGACCCGCACCGGGCTCTCGGGATTGTAGGGGCGTGGCTGCAGGCGCTGATATTCATCGAACACCGCCTCACGCACGGCCGTCACCTGGCGTTCGGGACCGGCCTCGAACACCACGAAGATCAAGCCGATCATGATCAGCCCCAGCGCCAGCGCAGCCCAATCTATTCTGCGTTTCAGCACCAGCCGCGTCCCCTGCCGTTCCCCTCTCGCGACGGTTGAGCGCCGCTTCCGGTCACTCGACCAGAGGCACCATCGTCCGGGAATCCTCAACAGAATGCTACACTTGCGTCGTCATCGGTGGTAGAATCAAATCAAACCGAGGGGAATTGAATATGAACGAATGGCTCTCACGCACAGTCGCGTGCCTGATGCTTTTTGCGTTTTTTGCAGGGCCCGCAAACGTATCCCACGCGCAGTCAGATGGACTGGACACCGTACTGAACGCCGCGGCGGCGAAACGCGATCTGCGGGAGCAGCAGAACGAACTGTTCCAGCAATTGCTGAACGAACCGGACAACATTGATCTGATGTTCACCTATGCCAGGGTGTCGATCGCGCTCGAGGACTATGAGGCTGCGATCTCGACCCTGGAGCGCCTGCTGATCTACCGTCAGGACATCCCGCAGGTGCGGATCGAACTTGCGGTCGCCTATTTCCAACTGGGCTCCTACGAGGTTGCAAAGGTCTACTTCGAACAAGCCCTGGCCGAGCCGGACATTCCGGACAACGCGGTCGCCCGGATCCAGCCGTATATGGATGAGATCGAAGCCAGGACCCGCACGAGCGCGTTCAGCGTCATCGCGAACGCCGGGATCACCTATGCGACGAACGCGACCTTGGGACCGGATAGCGAGCAGATCCGGGTGAACGGTTTTGACGCAACCCTGTTGGATGGTCAGAAAGAAGGAGATTTCGGAAGCCGTGCCCTGGTGAATGTCAGTCACGTCTACGACCTTCAACGCGCCAACGATGACTCTTGGAGGACCGACGTCTCGGCGTTTTCGGTCCGGTATTTCAACGAGGATGCAGGCGATGTTTTGTTCACGCAGCTCAGGACGGGTCCGCGTCTGTCGCTGACCGACGAACAGTTCGGCCCGAAGATCCGTCCGTATGTCGAAGGCCAGTATCTCAACGTGAGCGATCGCGGTCTCTTTGCGTCGTTCGGGGTCGGCGCGGAGTATGTCGACACGCTGTCGCCCATCTTCTCGGTCTTCGGGGACGCTGGCGTTCGGTACAGGAACTATTTCCGTAAGGAGTTCACTGACGAGGACACTTACAATGCGTATCTGAGCGCGGGTCTTGCCTACATTCCGGTCCGCGACCTGATTCTGCGCGGCGGTATTCTAGCGGAACTCGATTTCGCGGATGAGATACAGGATAATATACCGTTCTTCGCAGGCTCCACCGGTCAGTCATTTGATGGCAACTCGAACGTCGAGGTCGGCCTGCGCGGATCCGCGGAATTCCAATACGACAGTGGCCTGGATTGGGTTGACCGCAAGTGGTCGCTTAGCGGCTTTGCCGAGGTGCGCGGCCGATGGTTCAACGAGCCGGATCCGATCATTGATCGCGACAAAACCCGGCGCGATCTCGATCTGAGGGGCGGGATAAGCCATGTTTTCTCGCTGCAGGAAGGCTTTGGTGTTCAGGTCGATGTCGATGCACTGTTGCGGGAATCGAACATCGTGAACTTCGACCTGGATAACGTCAGCACGACCGTATCGCTGCAATATCGAATGTAATAAAACCCACGCGCTTGGCGCGTATACTGCGGCCGAGTGCGAGAATTGACAGACGGCTGGAGAACGTGGGGAGAAGCCCGATGCGTGAATTGTGGTCGGCAAGCCTTTCCGTAGCCATTTCACTTGCCGCGTTGACGGCGGTACCGGCCATGGCCGATATCGGTTCCGTCGCGGCGGTCAATCTGGACATGGACGGAACACCACCGGAGCGTGCGCGGCGCGCGCTTGAGCTTGGCAATCAGGTCTTCCGCAACGAACGGATCCAGACGTCGAGCCGCGGGTCCGGGCAGTTGATCTTTCTCGATCAGACGTCTCTGAGCGTGGCTCCCCAAACGGACCTGGTCCTCGACAGCTACGTATACGACCCGGTGGAGACGACCGGCGAAATCGCCCTTACCGTGACGAAGGGGACCTTGCGCTTTATCGGTGGGCGCATCACGAAATCGCGGGACGCGATTGTCCGCACGCCAACGGCGACAATCGGCATCCGCGGCGGCTTGGTGCTCATCCAGGTTGCACTCGATGGCGCGACATCCGTGACGCACATCGCGGGTGAGAGCACCATTGTAACAGGGCAGGGCGAAGGCAAGGTTACGCTGAGCCGCTCGAGCGCGAATGCAGATGTCTCTGTTTCGGGTGGTGCGCAATTCACCGGGCTGGTCGACGCCGGAGACCTGGCACCCATCCTGCAATCCTTCGAGGGTTCGGGGGATGGCGGCTCTTCTGCAGGGGAGGACGATGAAGAAATCGAGTCCGAGACCGAAACTGTCGCCGAGGTGAATTCGGGCGTTCAGGACGGTGCCTCGCGCCAACCCGTCTCGACCAGTGGCGAGCAGGAAGACGATGGTGGCGACATCAGTCCGACAGAGCTCATCACCGAGCCAGGGGTGACGAACGCAATCCTTCAGGCGGCGCTTCCAGCGGCTGCTGAAGTCCCGCCCGTCGTAAGCAACGTGCCGACCTCCGGCGCGTTCCTGTCAAGCCTTTCCGGCTTTCAGGGTTTCACCTCCGTCGCATCGGGCTCATTGATCGGCACCACCGCGTCCGGGGATGTTCTTGTGCTGCCGATCCCGGAGACATCGGCAGACTTTGACACGACGCTTTTCGGAGCCCCGGCGCCATTCTATTCGGCGCAGGAATTCTATCCCAATACGGGGCTTTCCGAGATCAGCTTTGGCGAGGGCGCGTCGATCACCGGTTTTACCAACGTCGCCGGCTTCGGGTTCAGCGATCTCGATATCGGGTTTCATGCCTACGTGCTCGAAGAGGGTCCTGGCGGCTCGGATCAGGGAGCGGTCGTGCTGTTCGGTACGCCCACGCCCGGGCAAGCGGCGGTTCATCCGGCCGACAATGGCACCCTGGCGGCAACTGTGAACACCGCGTCAACCTACGTCGTGGAACCGGAACTCGAACTGGGTGAAACTTCGGGCGGTGACACTCTGCTCCTGATTGCGAATGGTGGTGAAGGCCGCTTTGTGCCGGACAGCGGCGGCTTGCCAGCCAATGGCGGCAAGGTGCTGACGGCCTCTGCTCGGGTTGAATTTGATCCCGGGCTTGGAGCCCAGCGCAGTGACCTTTCGGTGTTTGCCAACGACATCGCCGTTCGCAATGATGCACCGCATCTTGCGGGGGAAGTCTTTGGGACCGAGGTCGGCGGCCCGGACCGGCTGGTATCGACATTCAACGTCAGCACTTTCGGCGACATTGATGATAACACGGTCTTTGGCCCGAACGGTGAGTACATGTTTGTCACGTCGCCGTTCTTCGACACCGGTGATGGCTTCGACTTTGATACGGGCGAGGAACACATTCTGGGTGGAGCCCTGGCAGGCGCACCTGCGGGCGGCGTTGCGACACCGGACGAAGGGTTGTCCGTTCTGACGCTGAACCCCGACGGCAATCTTGTCGTCAACGATCCTTTGCCGCTGGCTCAGCACGGTGGCAGCCGTGCAGCAGGGGCTGCGGGTCAGGCGAACGCGCTGTTCGACGGCATTCACGCGGCCGGTGTCGCGATCTGCAGTGATGGCCAATGCGGTCAGAACGTCGGCCCGGACAGGGCAGGGTTCTATTCGGTCCGTACGGGCACCTTCCTCAGCAACGGTGGCGAGATCGCGTTCGAGAACGCGAGCAGCGGGGGCGATACGAACGAAGTCACGTTTCGTTTTGGCCTAGAGGCCGAAGCGACCGAACTCAACGTCGCTGCGGGCGGGGACACTCTGTTCTTCCAGTTCGAGCCGTTGGCCAACGATCGGACGGCGTAGCTGGATGACGCCACCTTTGCCGGTAACCTTGAAGCCCTCGGCAATGTGGGTGGCCAGACGCTGGGTGCTGACGTGCTGATTGCGTCCTCTGGCCTCGCCGGGGATGCCGGGATCTTCGCCGGGCAGAATCCGAACAACTTTGCCACGCAACCGGTCAACGCTCGGTGGGGCTGGTGGTCGTCAAGCTTCGATGTGACCTCGGCCGAGGCAGGAAACCCGGAGCGCGAAGATCTGATTCACATGGGGACCTGGGTTGCCGGCGTGGCGCCTGATCCGACAGATATTCCGATCACGGGGATCGCGTCCTATGGGGGCATAGCGGTCGGAACCGAAGCCAACCTGGTGACGTCAGTGACTCAGATCGTCGGCGGCGATTTCGAGTTGACCTATGATTTCGGAATCGCTCAGGGCGGTTTCCGGATGGACATCGCCGGTCTGTCGATCAATGACATCGCTTTCGGTGATCCGGCGAACAGCCACCGCTATCAGGTGAACGCGACGTCTCCGGTGAACTTCCAGGCCGATGGCAGTTTCTTCTCGAGCGCCACGGATCCGGTGGCCGCGACCGGGGGCGATTTCCAGATCGATGACATCGGAGGGAACCGCCAGATCACGGGCGTGTTCGTCGGTGATCGCCAGTAGCTGGCTCAAATAGGCACTGCATTCAGCATACTGCGATCACATTTGGGACAGCACGTTGCGTGACGGTTCCGTTAACGTGTTGTATACTTTTCTACAATGTTGGCCCGTGCTCGAATCCGAACGCTGCTGAAAGTGGGTTTCGCGGGGGCTTTTGAGCGTTGCCTGGCGTGCTTGCTGCCGGGTTTTCAGGAGGGGGAACTATGAAACCTGGACTTTCACGTCTTCTGGCGACGACAGCAATTGGCGCGCCGATCGCACTGGGGATAATGACCGCCCCGGTCTCGGCGCCTGCAAACGATATTGGTAAGGTCGCAGCGGTCAATCCACAGATGGACGGCACACCACCAACGGCTGCGGCCCGCACCTTGCAGCTTGGGTCCGGCGTGGTTGAAAACGAGCGGATCGAGACGACCGATGACGGCTCGGGCCAGCTTCTGTTCGTTGACCAAACCTCGCTCAGCATTGCGCCACGCTCGGACATCGTGCTGGACAGATACGTCTACAACCCCGGCGACGAGACCGGAGAGGTCGCGCTGACGATGACGAAAGGCGTGCTGCGCCTGATCGGCGGGCGCATCACCAAACGCACGGACGGCATCATCCGCACGCCGACAGCGACGATTGGTGTGCGAGGCGGGCTCGCGCTGGTGATCGTCGCCAACGGCACGACGCGCGTCTGTCACGTGGCCGGGGAATACACCAAAGTCAGCGCCGATGCCGGTGGGGAAATCACTCTATCCCGACCCAATGCGTGCGCGGTCGTGGCTGGCGGCGAAACGGCGAAGTTCGACGGGCTGATCACGAGCGAGGAACTGGCCGAGATTTATGCCCTGATCGAGGGGCGCGGGAACGGCGGAACAACCATTGCGGCCAATGCAATCAGCGTCGTCGACATCGAAGAGGTAAACTCGGGCGTTAAGAGCGGGCCGAATGATCAGCCGGTCTCGACCAGCGGGCATCGGTTTCCGCCGCAAGAGCAAAGCGGTGACGAGGACCAGGAACGGCAGGATGACGGACAGATCGTCCTGACCATCGAGGTGCCGGTCGAAGAGGTGCCCGCGCCGGTCGTCGTCATCGAGCCACCCGCCGACCCGCCAAGCGAGGTCGAGACTGATGACCCCCCTTTTGACCCGGAGCCCGAACCCACGTTCTTCCTGACGTCGCTCAGCGGCGGCACCGTGATCAACACGGGAGAGGGTTCGGAAGGGACGGCGTTCTTTCAGGTTCTCCAAGGATCTCTGATCGGCGAGGCATTCGACGGCAGCCTGCTTCGCATCCCGGCCCCGGAAACCGATGGGGAATTCGACGCCTTCTTCGACACGGAGTTTGTCGAAGGTGAGTTTCTATCGGAGAACGTCGAGTTTACAGCGGACGATCTTTCGCCGGGATCCGGGCTGTTCCAGTTCTTCATCGGTGACGAAGAGTTTAACGAGATCTCGGGCGACATCATCGGTGGCAGCTTCAGCAGCGTGTTAGGGGACATCGAGGGTATCGGGTTCAGCGATCCCTCCGAGGAGTTCACCTATGTCGAATTCAGCGACGACGATTTTGACCCGTCGGGAAGTGGCTTCGCAGTGTTCGGGAATCCCAACTTTGGACAGTCGCAGTTCTTTGGCACTGACGCACGGATCCAGTTCAACCCAAACAATCCGTCACAATTAACCGCCGTGATTGACTCAACGCTGATCACGCCAGAACTGCAGAAGGGCATTGTAAATACGGTTGAAGCCTTTCAGGTCCAACCAAGCCTGTTCCTGGATGAGCTTCGCAATGTCGAGCCAGCGGACAATGTCCAACCGTTCTTCATGGTCGGGAACCAGGGTTTCGCACGGTACAGCCGCTCGGATACTCAGATTGTCGCGGATGGCTCATCTGTCGGAAGCGAACTGACGGGTGGCGGTAAGTGGCTGCATGGCGATCTCTATATTGGAAACACGTCCGGCGATGGTGAAACCTCGGTCCTGCGCGTATTCGCCGACGACATCAGAAGTTATGAAGGATCCGGTCCAATCGTCGCCGGAACCATGCTGAGCTCGGGGTCGCTCACGATCTTTGATGAGGAGGTGGACGAGTTCAACGAGTCGATTACCTTCGGAAGGACGAACCTCGGATCCTTTGAAGACGATCAGGGGAACACCGTCTTCGGTGAAGATAATCGCTACATTGTGCTGTCCAACCTGCACCGGGACGGTCTGGAGTCCGGGTCGTCGGTCCCGCCGGAGTTCAACAGTTTTCCGGGGAGCGAGACGATCCTGCAGCAGTTCGATGGCGATTTAACGTTCGATGGAACGGCGAACGTGTTCGACGAGATCAATGAAACGCTCGACGAGCACGAGGCGCTTCTGGCGCGTGACCAGTCGCTGGATGAAGTGATCTCGAACCCGCTGCCGCTGGCTGGCGCCCGGATCGAGACCGAGTATGACGTTCCGCTCGCCGACCAGGTTGATGTGCTGGACCGCGGCTTTGCGGCCGGGATCGCCGTCTGCGAAGATGGCCTGTGCGGTGATGTCGACACGTTGACAAGTCGGGCCACGGGGCTGGCGGATGGCATTGATGACTTTACTGGCGTCTACTCAGTCCGCACGGGCGCAGACGGGCAGTTCAGTCTGAACTTCGGACAGCACGAGCTGCAGGATCTGGACGGAGACGGGACGCGCGAGACCGCGACCAACTTCGAGGTTTCGAACGAAGTGGATATCCAGTTCTCGGTCGATTCAACGGGCGTGGGCGGCGTCGATGGCGCCGAGTTCGAGGGCTTCACCTTCGCCAGGTATTCGTTCGCGGGCGGTGGCACGACCTCGGCCTTCATTGACGACAACCGGTTTGGTGCAACCAGCGATAACGGCAATGTCGAGGTGCGGGGAGCCAGGATCACCGACATTTCACAAGGCACGGGCAGCTTCATCTATGCCAGCTCGGGCTTGGTCGGAGACGGCGAGATCGAATTCCCCGATGATACCGAAACCGACCCAGAATTCGCGCGCTGGGGCTGGTGGTCGGCCGAAATCGAAGTCCCGCTCGAAGAATCGACCGACACCCGGACGGATATCGTTCACTTGGGGAACTGGGTTGCAGGCGTCAGGAACAACTTCGACACCGATCTGATCCCGTTCGCCGGGGAGGCCACCTATGGCGGGCTGGCCGTCGGATCGATGGTCAACCTCGACTCGTTCGAACGTCAGGTCGTCGGTGGAAGCTTCGCCATGACCTACGATTTCGGCAACACGTCCGGGAACTTTAACCTGAACATCCCGGCGGCCGGCTTGGATGCCAACATTCCCATCACTGGTGCCGCCGACGTGTTCTCTGGGAACCTGGCAAGTACGGCGACCAACACTGTTACAGACATCAGCGGCGCGTTCTTCGCCAACCCGAATGCGACGGACGTTTTGGGCGGGACACGGGTCGACGGGATTGCCGCGGTGGGCGGGACGTTCGATTCGGTGAATATGACAAACCGCACCCAGACCACAGGGATCTTTGCCGGGGATCGGACGAAGTTCACCCAGCCGGATAGCGCACGTCTGGGATCTAGCACCGCGAGCGCGTCCGCGACGAGCCGTCCGGTCCTACCGTAGGGCGAAAACGGGGTGCGTTTAACCGCGCGTGGCCGCCAGGTCGCGCGTGGTTACCTCGAGCCGGTGGCCGAGAACCTTGATCAACTCGATGGCGACATCGGGGAATTCGCGCAGCATGTTGAAGAAGGCCTGGCGGTCCAGCCTCAGCACCTTCAGGTTCGTCTTGGCGGCAATCGCCGTGGTGCGGGGTTGATCCAGAAGAACCCCCATTTCACCGAAGATCTCTTTCGCACCCAGGACCGCGACCGAGGTTTCGCCCGTTTCGGTCGGGATAAGCACATCGACCGCGCCGTCCAGGATGACATAGGCGGCGTCGCCGTCGTCCCCCTTTTCGAACAGGCGCTCCCCCGCCCGGTACGTGAGCGTTTGCCCCATCATCGAAAAGAGCTTCAGCCGTTTCTCCTCGACCTGGCGAAACATCGGGATTTCGCACAGGACGCAAACGATTTCCTTGATGTTCATCTCTGAGCTCCTGATGTCACAGGTCGGGCGATGGTGGCGAGTCAGTCGTAGAGTTCGTGATTTCTATCGTGCGGGCAACACCGGTTTCGGAAACATCGATAACGATGTCCGCATCTTCGGACGCTTCCTCATCCGCGGCGGCATAGAGCACGGTCGCATCCGGCAGGCATGACACGATTGCGAAGCGCAGTGCCTTGTCGGCGCCGGAATGCGTGGCGGCGATACCGTCCAGAACCAGCAAGGATGGTTGCTTGATCAGCGCGCGGACCAGCCCGATGCGTCGTTTCGTCGACGAGGCCAACCCGGTGCCCGAGCCAAGCTGCCGGGTCAGACCCAAACGGATCAGATCGTCGCGCAGACCAGCTTCCGTGATCGCCGCTTCGATATCGTCTTCCAGGCGTTTCCAGGCCGATTTCCGGTCGTGGCGACGCTTTCCAAGCACGATGTTCCCCGCAACCGTTCGCGCCGGGCTGACCCGGTTTTCATCGAAGGTCACAAAGTCGTCCCGGTCCTTCAGGTCATCATAGGCCTTTGCACGGCACTCCAGAAGCCGCTCGATCCGCGCGTCATCCAGTACATCCAGACGGTCGCGGGTTTGCGTAAACGTGAGCGCAAGTGACATCAAAAGCGTCTTCTGATCGGGTTTCAGGATCGGTTTCGCCTTGCCTGCATTGAGCAGAACGATGTCATGGGCCGCCATGATATCGGTCTTGGCGTATCCGGCGAACGTGTCCAGGACCGAGCTGTCGCCTTCCAGGGCCTCGACCAGTTCGCTGAATTCGCGGGCGATGTCCCAGCCCAAGGCTTCAAGCTCGGGCATGGCGCCTGTCGCTTCGAAGACGGCCGTGACGTTCTTGTCGTTCAGGTAATCGGCGATCCGGGGCTGGCTTTTCACCGGCAGGCCATAAAGCACATTCTCGAGGATCGAGGCATTCGAGTTGAAGCGGTCGGTTTCGAACTCCTCGAGCACGTCCAGGAAATCGAGGCCGGATGTGTGAATGATATCGCGCGCCTGCATGATCGAGGCGTTCCAGCTTTCGGCAAGTTTCGGGTCGAGCCGCATGTCCAGCGCACCGGAGTAGAGCTCACCCGACAGGCCAACGGCTTCGATCATTTCCAGAAGCCTTGTATCGAGTTGGTCGGCTGTCTCGACCCCGGCGCGTTCATAGTCGATCCAGTCGCCGGTTGGATTGGCCGTCGTGTTGCCGGTCAGTTTTGCTTCCGAGAGCATGTTGGCCAGTTCAGCCTCGCCGCCGTCGGACAGGTCCGGCGCACTGCGGAACAAGCCATAAAGCAGGTTGTCGCGCATCGATTTGGCGACAATTCCGGGCTCCTGCCCGACGAAGGCAACCGACTTGCCGATCTGGGGCAGTGTGGCTTCGATCAACTGCGCGCCGCCCAGCGTCACACGCCCGGTGGCCGGTCCCTGCAAGCCCGCGGCAAGCTTCAGGAATGCCTCGCGCCCGCCGCTGTTGCCGCCCAACACGGCCACAAGCTTGCCGGGTTCGATCGCAAGCGCGGGAACGCTCAGCCCGCCGGTTCCCAATCCGCCCTCGACATCCGAGAATTGCAGCGTGCCCGACAGCGGCTCGGCCTCGACGCCTTCGGCGTAGATCCGCTTGGCCTCCAGAATGTCGTCGCCCGAGAAGTTTTCGATCACGAAGACATAGCGGCTGTTGAAGTCGGCCCAGCGCTGAATGTAGTTCAGGACTGCCTTCCACGGGGCTGCCACGTCCTTGTAGGCGGCCAGCACAGCGACCAGCGACCCGAAGTCCAGATCACCCTTGATGACCAGGTAACCCCCTGCAGAATAAAAGAAAAACGGTGTCAGCTGGTTGAGGAAATTGTTGATGAACTTGATGGTGAACTTGCGCCTGAACAGCGCCAGCCGGATCACCGTGTTCGAGTAGAGCCGCCCTGCCGTCTGGGCCAGGTGCCAGCGCGCGGTATCGTTCGTGTGGATCTCGCTGACGACGTTCACAGCCTCGCCGATCGTGTCGGCCAGGGTGCGGGTGTTGGCTGCGCGTTCCTTGTTCAGGCGGACGATCTTGGCCTGCAGCTTTGGGATCAGCCAGGCCTGGAACGGATAAAGCGAGATCGCCGCCAGCCCCAGTGTCCAGTCCTGCATGAAGATGAACGTGACGTAGACGCAGAGCAAACCGCCCTGAAAACAAGGCGTTGCGATGACCTCACCGATGAAACCGCCCAGTGGTTCGATCTCGCCCAGGATCGACTGGATGATCTCGCCGGGCTTGGTGGTGCGGAAGCGGGTCATCTTGAACAGCATAACACGCTCGAACAGCATGAAGCGCAGGCGGCGCAGCATCCGCTCGCCCGTCATGCCGATCTGCACGTTCATGACCCATTTGATGGCGTTGATCGCAACGACGAGCAAAAGGAACGCCCCGCAAAGCACCAGCAGATACGGCACTTGATCAAGCTCTAACCCAAAGAAATCCTTCGGGAAATCGGTTCCAGAGATCGCTTCGTTGATGATGATCTTGGGGATTTCCAGCGATGTGTAGACCAACGGGAACGACAGGAAGGTCAGCGCCAGGATGATCAACTGGTCGCGTTTGGAATGGCGCCAGACAAATGTGAAGAACTTCGCGTCCATGAACTCGGTTTACCGCTCCCTCGCCGACCGAGTTTCAGGGATTGGCGTGCAACGTTCAAGGAAAATGGGTGCAACAAGAGAAAGCGGTCGCCAGGCTGCGAATCGCCATGCTTCACAGCCGAGGCCGGGCGTGACTCTGCGGATGACAATTTTCACGTAATTTTCCATTAAACGGATATCGCGCCCGCGCGACGTTGACAGAAAGCGCTTTGGATCGGGGACGCACTGTGGTGGAATCTCACGCCAAGGAGTCCCGGATGCGAAGAAAGCCATGAGCTTGACCGACGCCGCCACGATCGCCAAGACAGCCGGATTGTTCGGTCGTTCGGACGACGAATTCCGGCAAAGCTGGTTTTCCACCCTGATGGGTAGGACGACGCAGGCACTGATGCTGGTCTTCGGATATCTCGCGGCGCTCGGGCTGATCTATGGCCTGTTCGGCGACGATCTGAAGAACCTGCACGGCGAGCATCCGCTGATCTTCTGGGGCGCCCTGGGCGGGCCGCTGCTGCTGGTCATGCTGTTTTCGGTGATCCCGACGATCCGGCGCGGGGTTCGCGAGCGCCGCCTGCATCCGCTGGCCACCCGGGACGGCCAGGTGCAGGAGGGATACTACCGCCTGCGGCCCTACGAGGAAGCGGACGCCGAGGCGTACAAGCGACCGGATGGTGCCGTCGAAGAGGTCGTGGCCTGGCTGAAGCAGGCGAATTCCACGGTGCTTTATCTTTCCGGCGCTTCGGGCACCGGAAAGACGTCGCTGGTCAATGCGGGCGTGATCCCGGCGTTGAGCGCCGAGGGCTGGCAGATTGTGACCTTGCGCGGGATGGCGGACCCCCTTGGCGCGCTCGGCAAGTCGGTAGCCGATCCGGTGGAGACGGCAGAGGCGGATCGGGGCATCGCGCTTACCGGCTTGCGCGAGATGGCCCGCCATGCCGAGACGAAGGGGCTTGGTCCGATCCTGATCGTGCTGGATCAGTTCGAGGAATACCTGATCCTGGACGGCGGGCCCGCCAAACAGGTCTATACCGAGTTCCTGTGCGCGCTTGCCGCCGAACCGATCCCGCAGATCCGCTTGTTGCATGTGTTTCGCGAAGATTACCGCGCCCTGCTGTTCAAGGAGGGCTTTCCCGATTACCTGCCGCGCCGGACCGGGTTCGAATTGGCCCCGTTCAATCGGCGCGAGGCCGAGCGGTTCCTGCGCGAAGGGCCGCAAGCGCTTGATGACCGGGGCTATGACGCGCTGTTCGCCGGGCTTGACCGGATCGAGGATGCGCGCGGTATTTACCGCCCGATCACGCTGAACATGATCGGGTATGTGTTGGGTCAGCAGGGGAAAGTTCTGTCGGTCGATCCCGGCAAGCTGATCGAGGCCTACCTGACGGACTGCATCTCGCGCGGACAGGCCAAGGACTTCGCGCCCGCGGTTCTGCAATCGATGATCACGCGCGAGGGTACGAAGGAACCGCGAACGGTCGAGGCCATAGCCGAGGGGACCGGCGTCGAGCCCTGGCAGGTCAAGGCAACGCTGGTGGATCTGGAGAATGACCGGTTGGTCCGCCCGCTGCCACAAGGGTTGTGGGAGATCAGCCACGACTTCCTGGCGCGGCTGATCGGCCAGGTGCTGGGGCGACGCCGGATGAACTGGTTTGCCCGAAACGCGACGCCTGCGCTGGCGATGACGCTGGTCAGTTGGGTTGCGGCGGCGGCGATCGCCATGCCCGCCTGGAACGAGTACCGGGTGCGCGAGGCGTTGGACCGGATCGCGGGCGCCAACATGTTGCGCGATGCAAACGCCGAGGATGGTGGCCTTTCATTTATCGCAAAGCGGGGGTTCAACGATGACGACCTGCGCATCTTCAGCGAGGCAGCACAGGCACTGGATTTGAAGGCATTGAGCCTGGACAACGTTGCCCTGAGCGATCTTGGTCCATTGCGCAATCTCAGGCTGGAACGGCTGCACCTGAGCAATATCAAAGGCAAGATCGACCTCGCGCCGCTGTCCGGGCTGAACTTGCGACACCTGGATCTGTTCGGGACGCCAGTGCAAGATTCCGCCCCCTTGCAGACATTGCCGTTGGAAACGCTGTCGATCGATCTGAGCCAGAGTTCGGTCGATCCGGACTTCCTGTCGCGCTTGCCGTTGGAGAACCTGACGCTTCGTTTGCCGAACGGTGCCCGGGACCTCGAGGCTTTGCGCGGTTTGCAACTGAGGAAGCTGGACCTGCAATGGGTCCCGACGCTGCGTGACATCAGTGCGCTGGAAGGTATGCCGCTGGAAGAGCTTGTCCTCAGCGGCGCGGCTGCGCTGAGAGATCTGAGCCCGCTTCGCGGAGCCCCGTTGAGGAGCTTGAACCTCAACTCGTCCGTCAGGATCTCGGATCTTGAAGCCTTGCGGGGCATGCAGCTTGAATGGCTGGACATCAGTTATCTGCATCTGGTCGACGATCTTGGTCCGCTGGCGTCGATGCCGCTGAAGTCGCTGAACCTGAGTTTTGTCGAACGCATCGATGATCTCTCACCGTTGTCGGGCCTTCCGCTCGAGGAACTGTTTTTGACGAATGTCGTGCGCGTCTCGGACCTGTCGGCCTTGCGCGGGATGCCGCTGAAGCGGCTTTACCTGACGGGATTGAACCGCGTTACCGATCTGGAACCGCTGCTGGGGATGCCGCTCGAAGCGATATACCTCGACAACATGGTCAGCATCACAACGCTCGAAGCGTTGCGCGAGAGCAGGCTGAAAGACCTTATTCTCTGGGGCAATCACAAGCTGGTCAGCCTGGACGGGCTCGAAGGCTCGGTGATCCAGAGTCTGTCACTGACCGACATGCCCATCCTGAGCGACCTGTCCGCGCTCGCCGCATTGCCGCTGGAAACCCTGTCAATTCAGAATGCACCTTTGGTGATCGATCTGACCCCGCTCGCCGATCTGCAACTCACGACCCTTTATCTCCATCAGTTGCCGGGTGTCTCGGATCTTGGGCCGCTCCGGCAATTGCCGCTGACCTATTTGTCAATCACGCGGATGCCGAGTGTGACAGATCTGGGGCCGATCGACGGGATGAAGCTGACATCTCTCGGGCTGAGCGATTCGACGGGTATCTCGGATCTGAGGCCTTTGGCGGGGATGCCGCTCGAAACTCTTTCGCTCGACGGTCTGAATCGCGTGGCGGATCTGACGCCGCTCAAGGGTATGCCGCTTTATTCGCTGTCGCTGACCGGTGCCTCGGGTGTGACGGATCTGTCGCCTCTGGCGGGGTCGAGCCTGCAAACGATCAATCTGACGGGGGCAACCGGGATTGTCGACCTGAGCCCGCTCAAAGGGATGCAGCGGCAGAACATCTCCGCTTCGCCTGAACTGCTGAACACACTCGACTAGGCTGGTCCCCCGGCGTTCTGAAGCAGATGCAATGCGATCGTCCGGTCACGCCCCCGGTCACGATGTTCCCACAAATAGATCCCCTGCCAGGTGCCCAGCAGCATCCGGCCGGATTGCACCGGGAGCGAAAGCGTCACGCCCGAAAGCACGGTGCGGATATGGGCGGCCATGTCGTCGGGCCCTTCCGAGGCATGGCGATAGCGCTCGCGTCCTCCATGCGGGGCGAGTCCGGCCATGGCATCCTGCAGGTCGTGCAGCACATCGGGGTCGGCGTTCTCCTGGATCGTCAGCGAGCAAGAAGTGTGGCGCACCATGCAGGTCTGCAGGCCGTCCGAAGGGTCGTGCCCTCGCAGCCATCCTGACAACCGCCCGGTGATGTCGATCAGCCCGGGTCCGGGCGTCTCGATCTCGACCTGGTCAACGATCTGGTGCATGGGGCCGAGCTTAACCGCGCGGCCCCTGTCATGGGAGAATTTCTTTACCTTGGGCTGAGATTGCCCAAGGATTGCCGCAGCCGATCCGTCTCATTCCGCAGAACGCGACCTCTGAAAGGATCCCGAATGCGCCATCTTGCCGTCCTCCCCGCCGCTTTCGTCACCGCCGCCCTGCTGTTCGGGGCGACGCCCGTCATCGCTGAAGACGCGCCGCCGACCATTGCTGTCACCGGCACAGGATCGGTGTCCGCGCCGCCCGATATCGCCACGGTCATGACCGGGGTCGAGACCTTTGCCGACACGGCGGCCGAGGCGTTGGATCAGAATTCGGCGCTGATGGCGCGGGTGTTCGAGACGCTGACCAGTGCCGGTGTCGCCGAAAAGGACATCCAGACTTCGGGCCTGTCCGTCGCGCCACGCTATACCGACCGCAAGACCCGGCAGGGCTACGAGGTCGCGGGATATCAGGTGCGCAACTCGGTGCACGTCGTTGTGCGCGATCTGGGCGCGCTGGGGGCGGCGCTGGACAGCATTGTCACCAGCGGTGCGAACCGGATCGACAATGTCAGTTTCGGGTTTGCCGAGCCCGGCGACATGCGGAACGAAGCGCGACGCATGGCTGTGGCCGATGCGCGCGCGAAGGCCCAACTGTACGCCGAGGCGGCAGGCGTGGCCCTCGGGGACGTGATGTCGATCACCGAGGGCGGCGGCCCGATCGGTCCTCAGCCCGCGATGATGATGAACATGGCCCGCGCGGCCGAGGCGGTGCCGATCGCCGTGGGCGAGTCGTCGCTGTCCGCATCGGTTCGGATCGTCTGGGCGTTGGCACAATAGGGTCGGCCCTGCCCATGGGGAGGTGCTGCGTAGGGTGGGCGCCTCGCCCACCGGGTGACAGAAGCCAAGGGGTCTGCGCCACCTTGATCGATACGCTGACCAAGCTGGAGGGCCTCTCCGCTCAACCGAAGACCCTGTCGCAGGCGTCAGTTTGGCCTGGGACGCAACAATGGATGACGATAGGCATCAGTCCTGGACAGTCTTCCGGACGTGTCAGCGCCGCGTGAATTGCGCTGCCAGTTCGATATGCGGCGACCAGCGGAACTGATCGACGGGCTTGACCCAATCCAGCGCGTAGCCGCCGTCAAGCAGGATCCTGGCATCTCGCGAGAAGGTCGCCGGGTTGCAGCTGACAGCGGCGATCCGGGGCACGTCGGACTTCGCGAGCTGTTCAATCTGAGAGCGCGCGCCCTGCCGCGGCGGGTCGATGACCACTGCTTCCAGGCCCTTGAGCTGCCGGTCGAGCAGCGGGCGGTGAAAAAGATCCCGAACCTCGGTCTCAACCCGCTTCAACTCGTTGGCGTGCCGCCAGCCGGCATCCAGGGCCTCGAGCGCCGCCGCTTCGGCTTCGACCGCCAGTACCTCGGCCTGCTCGGCCAACACCAGGGCAAATGTGCCCGATCCACAGAACAAATCGGCGACCATCTTGGCATCACCGACCGCCTCGCGGACGCAATCGACCAACGTTGCCTCGCCGTGCGCCGTTGCCTGCAGGAACCCACCTGGCGGCGGCACCACGCGCGCCCGTCCCATCGGCTGCCAGGGGGGACGGCGCACGACGACCGGCTCGCCGTCCCAACTCAGCCGCGCCAGATCCGAGGTGGCGGCGATTGCAACCAGGTGCCCATAAAGCGGACCTTCAACAGGTTTGCCGCCAGTCACCGCAACGTCCAACCCTGCATCTGAGGTCGTGATGGTGACGCGAATCTCACCCTTTCGGCTGGCACCGACGACCACCAGTTCGTTCAGCCCCGAGGTCAGAGTCAGAAGTGTCGGATCTACCACCTGGCAGGCCGTGATCGGGACGATCTGATCGGAGCTTGCCGCGTGAAAGCCGATCAACGCGCCCTTCTTCGTGCGCCGCGCCGTGAAAGTCGCCCGGCGCCGCGTGCGCGGTGGCGAGGTCGCGATCGGGCGGATCTCGACGTCTTCGATCCCGCGCGCGGCGAGCGCCCGGCGCACCAGCGCCTGTTTCCAGCCGGCGACCAACCCGTCCGAGGCATGCTGGACGGCGCACCCCCCGCAGATGCCGAAATGCGCGCAGGCGGGTGTGATCCTGTCGGGGGCTGCGTGAACGATCTCGGACAGCACCGCACGGTGTCCGCACGGCGTGATCCGCACGACCTCGCCCGGCAGGCTGCGCGGAACGAACACACCATCCGCCGTGACACCATCGCCCTGCGCTCCGAGCGTTTCGATTTCAGCCTGCTCAACCATGCTGTGACCCTAGCGGCTTTGCCCGTTGGGGACGAGCCCTGTTCCGAGTACCCGCCGCCCCCGGCGGCATGCGCCCGCAGGGCGCATGGCGGTGTCAGGGGGCGGGGGCGGGGCCACCGCGCGGGAGCCCGGATCCGGCGCAGCCGGGGCCGGGCGAGACGTGCAACCATGCCGGTTCACCCCTGAGTCAGCCGCTGTGCTGCGATCAGGAATTCGCGGTTGCCGTCGCCACCGGTGATCGGGCTCTCGACCTCGCCAAGGGTCTGCCAGCCAGCCTTGGTCAGGAATTCTGCGATCTGCGCCCGCACCCTTTCGTGCATCTCGGGATCGGTCACGATGCCGCCCTTGCCAACCTTGCCCGGTCCCGCTTCGAACTGCGGTTTGATCAGCGCGATCAGATGCGCACCCGGCTTCGCATGCGCGAGCACCGGTGGCAGCGCCTTGGTCAGCGAGATGAACGAGACGTCGCACACGATCCAATCCAATGGCGGCAACACTCCGTCCGGCAGATCGCGCGCGTTGATGCCTTCATGCACGTG
>ERZ1740062.439-NODE-439-length-23472-cov-7.585088_pt1 | contig 23472 bp, 19 predicted proteins | sample MGYA00581741_ERZ1740062 | MGnify/ENA primary metagenome ERZ1740062 (study PRJEB43018, sample SAMN04849747) | marine metagenome | isolation source: floating plastic debris | place: Pacific Ocean | collected 2008-09-01 | study: EMG produced TPA metagenomics assembly...
GTCCATCCGATGATCTCCGCGGGACTGATGGTCGCCGGGGGGGCGCTTCGCGGCATCGACCAGCGCCGGCTGGACGAACTGGCCGGCGTATCGCTGCCGACCATCCAGCGCATGGAGGCCAGTGACGGCAACGTGCGCGGCGTGGTCGACAGCCTGACAAAGGTGGTGGCGGCTTTCGAGGCGGCCGGCATCGAGCTGATCGGCGACGAGGCGCCCAGCGCCGGGCGCGGGCGCGGCGTGCGCCTGCGCGCGCCGCAGCCGCCCGTCACAGCCGGCGGGCGGGGGACCCGATGAGCGATCTGCCCAAGGAGATGCACACTGCTTCCTTCTGGCAGCTGTTCAAGCCGAAGCTCCTCACCGTGCTGGGCGAGGGCTATGGGTTTTCTCATTTCAAGAGCGATGCCGTCGCCGGCCTGACCGTCGCGGTGGTCGCCCTGCCGCTGGCCATGGCGCTGGCCATTGCCTCCGGCACCACGCCGGACAAGGGGCTGGTGACGGCGGTGGTCGCCGGCTTCCTGATCTCGGCCCTGGGTGGCAGCCGCTTCCAGATCGGCGGGCCGACCGGTGCCTTCGTGGTGGTGGTGTTCAACGTCATCGCCCAGCACGGCTATGACGGCCTGGTGCTGGCGACGCTGATGGCCGGGGCCATGCTGGTCGCCGCCGGGCTGCTGCGCTTCGGCACCTGGATCAAGTACATCCCGGAACCGGTGGTGACCGGCTTTACCGCCGGCATCGCCGTCATCATCTTCACCAGCCAGATCAAGGACCTCTTCGGCCTGCGGCCCGACAGCCTGCCGGCGGAATTCCTGCCCAAGCTGGCGGCGCTCTGGGGCGCGCGCGGCACCCTGGACCCGGAAACCGTCGCCATCGCCGTGGCGGCGCTGGCGGTGATTCTGGGGCTGCGCCGTTTCGCCCCCAAGGTGCCGGGCTTTCTGGTGGCGGTGGTCGGCGCGTCGCTGGCGGTGACCCTGTTCGCCCTGCCGGTGGAGACCATCGGTTCGCGCTTCGGGGCGATCCCCTCCAGCCTGCCGCTGCCGCACATCCCGGCGCTCGATCTGGCCAAGGCTGCCGAGGTGCTGCCCTCGGCCTTCACCATCGCCTTCCTGGCCGGTATCGAAAGCCTGCTCTCGGCCATGGTCGCCGACGGCATGACCGGCGCGCGCCACCGCTCCAACTGCGAACTGGTGGCCCAGGGCATCGCCAACACCGCTTCGGCCTGCTTCGGCGGTCTGCCGGCGACCGGCGCCATCGCGCGCACCGCCACCAACGTCCGCACCGGTGCGCGCTCGCCCATCGCCGGCATGCTGCACGCGGTCTTCCTGCTGATCTTCATGCTGGTGGCGGCACCGCTGGCCGCCTACGTGCCGCTGGCCAGTCTCGCGGCGGTGCTGGTCATCGTCGCCTGGAACATGAGCGAGATCGACAAGTTCCGGCACCTGTTGAGCGCGCCGCCGGGCGACGCCGTGGTGCTGCTGGTCACCTTCTTCCTCACGGTCATGGTCGACCTGACCGCGGCCATCGAGGTCGGCGTGGTTTTGGCGGCCGTGCTGTTCATGCACCGCATGGCCCAGGTGGTGCAGGTGGAAAAGGGCGTCGGCTTCCTGCAGGGCGACGTCGCCGACGCCGAGATCCCGGCGCTCGACTACGCCTTCCAGACCCTGCCGCCGGGCGTCGAGATGTTCTCCCTGCGCGGCCCGTTGTTCTTCGGCGCCGCGCGCAGCCTGCGCGATGCGCTGGAGGCGATGCAGACGCCGCCGCGGGTCTTCATCCTGCGCATGCGCAACGTGCCGATGATCGACTCGTCCGGTGTCGCGGCGCTGTCCGACTTCCTGCGCCGCTGTCGGGAGCGTGGCGTCGCCGTGATCGTCTCCGGTATCCGCCCGCAGCCGCGCGACGTCATGAGCCGCATGGGCTTCGCCGAGGCCTTGGAGGGCGGCCACGACAACCTGCGCGTCGCCGAGAACTTCGCCGAGGCGCGCGCCATGGCGGCGGCGATGATCGAGGCGCCCGATTCCGCAAAGGGCGCCGAGTAGGGCCTTCTAATCCTGCTGGTGGATTTCGTGCGCCTCGGGATTGAGGCGGCTGGCCACCGGCGTCGCCGCGTGCCCGACCGGCAGGGCTATGCCGGTTTCCGCCGCCTTCTCGCCGGCGACGAGGCGGTAGAGCGCCAGCAGGCCCGTCGCCCCCTGCAGCACGGCAAGGCAGCCGAACAGCGCCGGGGCGCCCAGGTGGGTGATGGCCAGGCCGCCGGCCGGCGGGCCCAGCACGATGCCGGCGTTCATCACCAGCACCAGGCCGCCTGAGGCCGCCACCATCTGCTCCGGCGCCAGGCGGTCGTTGGTGTGGGCGACGCCCAGCGAATACAGCGGCAGCACGAAGGCGCCGACCACGGCGATGGCGCCGTAGAGCCAGAGCGTGCCGGCCAGCATCGGTGCCGAGACGGCGAGGAACACGCAGGCGACCAGCGCCACGGCGGCGGCGCCGGCGATCACCAGGCGGCGGTCGACACGGTCGGAGAGGGCGCCCAGCGGGAACTGCCCGATGACGCCGCCGACCGTGCCGGCGGCGACCAGCAAGCCGACCTGGCCGATCGGCAGGCCGATGGCGACACCGAACAGGCCGAGGCCGACGTAGAAGGCGCCCTGCGAAATGCCGTTCAGGAAGCTGACCGAAAGCCCCAGCGGCGACAGGCGGAAGAGGTCGCGCACCGACAGCCGCGCCGGCGCCTCGAAGCCCTGGCTCTGCTGGGCCGACAGCAGCATCGGCACCAGCGACAGCGAGATCAGCACCGAGACGATGACGAACAGCAGGGTGCCGGCGCTGTCCGGGATGCCGAGCAGCAGTTGCCCCGCCGCCGCGCCGGCGGTCTGGGTGATGAAGTAGATCGACAGCAGCGCCGCGCGGGTCTGGTTGTCGGCGCGCCCGTTCAGCCAGCTCTCCGCCACCACGTAGAGGCCGGGAAAGCAGAATCCGGCCAGCGCGCGCATGGCGGCCCAACTGTAGGGGTCCGAGGTCACCATGTGGATCAGCGCCGCCGTCGAACACAGCGAGGCCAGCGCGCCGAAGCTGCGGATGTGGCCGACCCGGGCGACGATGCGCGGCGCGACGAGACAGCCGAACAGGGCGGCCAGGGGATAGGCCGCCTGCATGAAGGCGATCTCGGTCTGCGAAAAGCCCAGGTCGGTCGCGCGCAGGGTGAGCAGCGTCACCAGCAGGCCGTTGCTGATCATCAGCAGCAGCATGCCGAGGAACAGCGGCCAGGAATCGTAGATGCGGCGGGCAAGCATGGAGAGCAGGGGTCCTAATCACGCGGCAGCGGCGAAAAGCCGCTCCTGCTCCCCTATCCGGTTTTCAGGTGCCCGGCAAGTTCAGTGAAGCTCCCCCTCACCCTCCCGCTGACGCGGGCCCCTCCCTCTCCCCGGTGGGGCGAGGGGCATGCCGGAGCTCGACAGCAAAACCCTCGCCCCACCGGGGAGAGGGTAGGGTGAGGGGGCTTTTGGTGTCAGGCACACGCGGTCGCCGCCACCTCCACAGTTGTCATGCTCGGACTTGTTCCGAGCATCCAGGGCGACCGATTCACACTTGGCCCCGGACCCTCGGGACAAGACCCTCGGGACAAGACCCTCGGGACAAGCCCGAGGGTGACGAAACCAGAAAAGGACCCTCACCCTGAGGAGCCTTGCGGAGCAAGGCGTCGCGAAGGGCGAGGCGGGCCGCCTTTGGACTTACCAGCTCCCGGTATTCTCCATCGACTGCCACGGCTCCTGCGGCGGCAGGTTGTCGCCGCGCTGCAGCAGCTCGATGGAGATGTTGTCCGGCGAGCGCACGAAGGCCATGTGGCCGTCGCGCGGCGGGCGGTTGATGGTGACGCCGCCGTCCATCAGGCGCTGGCAGGTCGCGTAGATGTCGTCCACCCGGTAGGCCAGGTGGCCGAAGTTGCGGCCGCCGTCGTAGTCCTCCGGGTCCCAGTTGTAGGTCAGCTCCACCAGCGGCGCCTGGCTCTGCTTGGCCTGGTCGACGTCTTCGGGCGCGGCCAGGAACACCAGGGTGAAGCGGCCCTTGTCGTTCTCCATGCGCCGCACCTCGGTGAGGCCCAGCTTGTTGCAGTAGAAGTCCAGCGAGGCGTCGAGGTCCTTCACCCGGACCATGGTGTGCAGATATTGCATCGAAAACTCTCTCTGATCGTGGGGTTATTTGAGCATGTCTTGGCCACAATTTAGGGCCATTGGCGCTGCCTGTGTAGGGGCGATCAATGGAGACGGACATTCACCACAAATTGGACTGGCTGATTTCTTCTCGCTTTTTCTCGACCCTTTCATTTAGGGCAACGATCGAATCCAGAAGTTCTTTGTGTGCGTCTGCAGACGAGTAAGGCAGAATTCTCAGATTATAATTGCTCTCTAGCATTTTAATGTATTCTGTGGACCTTTTTTCAGAAAGCGCTAAATAATGTGGAGGAGCGGCGCCAAATGATCGAGCGTATTGCTCCAACAAAAGAGATAGGTCTGGATCATTCATTCCACAACCAATAAAGAGAAATGTATTTGTGAGAATCAAAGCGTCCATGGCGCGATAGAAATTAGCATATTTGCTCCGAATGTCGGCATAATCTTCACGAGAAAATATAAGCTTGTCTGGCGTATCAATGCAGCCGTGCATCTTTATTATTAATCGTTGTTTTTCACTGCCACGAAGTGCTCTTGGTATGTCATCGTCATAATATTTCTTTATTTTTAAAAGATTTTCCGTCTCTGCGGTGGCGTAGTTATCATATATTTTGTCAAAGTTTGGTGTCACGACAATGGAGGAGTCTAAATTTAAAATGGCCTCATGAATTTCAGATTTAATGAATTTCGGAGATAAAAATGTTTCCTCAAGAAGCGGTACCCAGTCATGGCCAAGTTTGTATTTTATTATTTGGCAACAACTCAGATAATCTCCCCTCTTAAGGAGGCGTTTTAATTCTGTTTGGGCCCCTCCGCACTTCTGAATGCCGGCTTTCAAGAAGCCATGCCAAGATGGTGGCCGTTGTCCCTGAGCATTTTCTGAGTTCATTGAAATGCCGGCACCAAGGAATAGCACTGATCGTCGCCTAGCAATAGACGCGACCAATTCATCAGGCCACGAGATCATCTAATGCTCCGATGTTCTCTAGGAACCTTTTCGAAATTCCGCGAAATATTTCATTAGACTCTGCAACTTTCAGAAAATGAGCTCCGACGATCCCATCGGCACTCTTGAGCGAGAAAATCGGCTTCCTGCTCGATTGGGACATTGGGACCAAGCTATGCAAGCTCGGAATCGATCCTAGGCTATAGTCGAAACCGCTTGGTTCTTTCTGGTGTTCGTCGACAATGCTCTTCTGGATTGCATCGGGAATTTCCCGCATGATCTTTTCATAAGCTTTAACGGCCCGTCGTACCCCTTTGGCGTCACGTTTTGCTGTGTATTGTTGGTTTACGTAGCCGAGCAATCGAAGATGGAAATCAAGATCAGATATTTCTATCTCTGAGATGTCGCCTACGGCCTCAAGTTGGGCTTGAAGTCGTTTCTTCCATTCCCTTAGCCAAGAAGAAATGTTCTCAGTCGCTCTTATGCTGAATACGTCAATGGAGAGCGGCAGGACGAAATAGTCGCAGCCAATCAATACTGATCGATTGATTGAGCCGAGAGAGGGTCCCATGTCAAAAAAAACAAAATCGTAGTTATTGCAGCTAAGCAAAAAGTTGCGAAACATGAAGGTAGTTCTGAGTCCACGAACCCCACCGCTGTTCCAATCCGCCGCTAAAGTGTCCTCGATTAGAGCTAATCGCGGATCTCCAAGCAAGACGTCGACGGTAAAAGAAGGAGACTTTCGGAACTCAATTGATGTGGAGAACCCCTTTCCCTGAGAAAGTGGCCGCGCCATGGAATAGACGGTGTAAGCGGATTTTTTGTCGTAGATTTCGTCTAGGACGTTGTCCTTGAACATATACTGGGTGGCATTGGTTTGAGGGTCAGCATCAACCACAAGGATTTTTTTATCGTGATGACGCGCAAGATGTGCTGCTAAGTTGCACACCAGTGTAGTCTTTCCGACGCCACCTTTATTCGTGAAGAATGCAATTGATTTCATGATCACCGTCAAAAAGTCATAATTGATGAGGCGGTCGAACTGACCCTAAGGTTGGGCGTCGATCAGTCAACAGTCAATAAGCAAGGCTGGGAATGTGAGGGTGGGTGAAGTGGACGCGAGGTGTTGCAGACTGACTCCGAGCGTAGGTGGCTAAGTTTGTCTTCAGAAACTGATGGTTTTCTGGAGACGCGGTCTTCTCCTAAAACCCGAACATGTGGTCGAAGGAGAAGGCCTTCTCGCCGTTGGTGAGGCCGTGGTAGCCGAACAGGCGGCAGGTGGTGTCGCGGATGATGACGTAGCCGGCAGGGCCGGCTTTTTTCATGTCTGCCGCGGAGAAGTAATCCGAAGGCGTCCACAGCAGGGAGCCGCCGCAGGCGATGCGCACGTCGTGTTCCGCGAGCGTGTTGCCGTCGCTGTCGTGCAGCGCCAGCGTGGTGCGGCTCTCGGCGTGCCACGGCGTCGAGGCCGGGTAGATCAGGTGGCACAGCGGCCGGTAGCGCTCCGGCCCGAAGGAGAGGAAGAGGCGCGTGGAGAGCCCCGGCGCGCGCCCGGCGTAGGACTGCGGCTCGCCCTTGTAGGTCAGCACCGCGTTGAAGATGTGGGCGCCGAACGACGTCTCGGCCACGTGCCCCGACGCCTTGTCCTCGTAGCGGAACAGGCCGTGCAGCCAGCCGTCGGCCTCGCCGCCCGCCGCGAAGTCGTAGACCAGTTCCATGTGGCCCCACTCGCAATCGGCGCCATCGACCAGGTCGTCGATATCGACCAGCGTCGCATGGTTGCGCGGCAGCTTGCCCAGGGACTTGCCGCCGATCTCCTTGCCTTGCGGGTCGTAGGCATAGAGCGCCACCGGCAGGTTCTCCTGGCAGGTCGACATCGGCGTCGGCAGGGCGAGCGAGCGGAAGCGGCCGCGCGGCAGGATCGGCGCCGGCAGGATGAAGCCCTTGCCCAGCAGGTTCGACAGGTCGGGAATGCGCGGATCGGGCTTCAGATCGACGCGCTCCACGTTGGGATGGGCGATGCGCCGGCGCGGCGGGCTCACGCTGCCGTTGGCGATCACTTCATAGCGCGGGCGCACGAAGTGCTTGCCGGCCTGCACCTCGATCTGCTGCGGCCAGCGCGCGTCCGGCAGCAGCTCGGCGGTGTCGATGGCGAGGGTCCCGAAGGGCGGGATGGCGCGGTCCAGCCAGGCGATGGCCGTGTCGCCCATCAGGTTCAGGCCGACGCTGCCGGCGGGCACCGGGGCGGGATGGCTGTTCTGCACCCACAGCAGCACCTGTTCGTTCTCGGCGGGCGCCGGCAGCCCGGCATAGAGATCGGCCGGCCAGGAGTTGGAATCGTGGGTGCAGGACAGCACCTCGTCGCCGTCGCCGTAGGTGTCCAGCGCGTACTTCACGATGTCATGGCCGGCGATGCCGCAGATGTGCAGGAACAGGCTGCCGGTGAATTCTTCCAGCCCGAAACGCTGGCGCACGTCTTTCGAGTCGATCACCACGCTGGCATGGGCGCCGGGCAACGGGTCGGACCACTCGGCGAGCGGCTGGCCGTCCTCGTCCATCAGGCAGCACCAGGCCATCGGCGACTTGGCACCGTAGCCCGACCAGTAGTTGGCGGTGGCCAGGCGCGTATGGTGGCCGTCGCCGTCGCGGAAGAACACCAGGTTGGTGGCGAAGTTCAGGCTGTCGAGATAATGGCGCGTGTTGGTCAGCATCGTCTCGGGCAGGCGCAGCGCATCCAGGCTCACCACCTCGGCGTCCGCCGGCAGCAGGTGGCGCACATGGGCGATCAGGCGCTCGGCGTCGAAGGCGGTGATGAAAATCTTCGTCACTTTTGCGCCGGGCAGGTCGGTGACCGGCTGGGCCTGACAGCCCAGGATCTCACTGCCGATGTCTTCCAGGTCCTGCACGTAGACCGCGGCGATGTCGAGGCCGGAGAGATCGTAGATCTCGGCGAAGGCGCGGGCGTAGCCCAGCGGGTCGTAGACCGCCACCGGCCCGCTGTCCAGGTCCTGCAGCAGCCGCGCCGCCTGGCGCGCGGCCAGCGGATGGCCGATGGCCTTGAAGAAGGCGTTGCCGCCTTTGGCGTTGCTGAAGGTCTCGATGTTCAGGGCCATAGGTCTCTCGGGGAAACTCTCGGAATGTTGTTTAACGACGGCGCGTCAACGCCCGAAGCGCAGCAGCTTCTTGGTCCAGGCCGAAAAGGCGTGGCGGTTGAGTTCTCTTTTGAGAACGCTGGAATCGGTCAACCAGTTGAGCTGGATCGAGCGGCGCTGGCCGACGAAGGGCTTGTGGCCGTGCCAGGCCTGCGGCCCGCAGCGGAAGGCGACCAGGGTGCCGGCTTCGGGCGGCACCTCGGCGGCGTAGTTCTCCAGGTCGTCGGGGCCGTTCAGCATGCGCAGGCGCCCGCCGTCGGACTCCCAGGCGCTGTTCAGGTAGATCAGGGCCGTCACCAGTTTGGTTTTCGAATCCGTATGGATGGCGCCGTCCTTGGCGCGCGACTGGCCGCGCAGGGTGACCATGGTCGGGTGTCCGGTCAGGTCCAGGCCGAACTTTTCCGCAAAGGCCGCCGTCACCGCCGGGCCCTGCAGTTCCTCCAGCAGGGCATTGAAGGCCGCGCCGCATTTCAGGCTGGGCGCCGGGAAGCTGCCGCCGCTGGCAATGGTCGGGAAGTCGCGCTCCACGGCGGGCAGCGCCTCCGCTTTCAGGAAGCCGGGGACGATGAGGAACTCGAAGGGTGCGCGCTGCAGGGCCGTCGCCTCGAAACGTTCCAGGTCGAGGCGCGGGGAGCGGGCGGCGGTTTCGGCGGTAAGGCTCGACAAACGGCAGGTCCCCGGGCGGTTTTCCAGCGGTGAACTCACCCAGCGGTGAACTCACGCTGTCTTTTTACTGGGGGGTCGGGGAAAGATCAAATGACCCAGATCAGGCCGCAAGGATCAGGCCCCGAGGATCAGGCCCCAGGATCAGGCGGCCCGCTGCGCCAGGTGATCGAGCAGGCGGCGGCGGATCTCTTCGGCGGCGCGCTGCGTCTCGGCCAGCGGCGTGTAGGTCCACTCTTCCAGTTCCCCGCTGAACGGCCGGGTGATGCCGGCCTCCTGCAGGGCTTGGTGAAAGCGGCTGAATTTCGGCGCGTGGCCCTGCAGATCGACGACGTGCACCGGCTTGCCGGTGCTGGCCGCCTCGGAGACCATGTTCACCGAATCGCCGGTCACCACCAGGTGGTCGGCCAGCGCCAGAATGCCGAAATAAGGGTTCTCGCCGGCGGTGTCGCCGGGGCCGTCCCAGATGTCCGCCGGCAGACCGGCCAGGCCGCGGCGCAGGATCGCCTCGTTGCGTTCGCCGGTGCGCCGCGACGGCGTGATCATCAGGCCCCAGCCGGCGCGGGCGAGGGCGGCAAGCTGGTCGGTCAGCTTGGTCATGGTGCGCGAATCGAGCCGGAACACCTTGTTGTCGCCGCCGATCAGCACGCCGATGCGCTTTTCCGGCAGTTGGGCATAGCGCGGCCCGAACCGCGCGGCGGCCTCGGCGAGGCGCTGCGGCGTCACCTGGCCCAGAGAACCGCGCGTGGTCAGCACGTTGGCCGCGCGCAGGCGGTCGTGCTCCGGCGTCACGATCAGGTCGATGGCGGCGGGGTCGATGGCCGGGTTCTGGATCTGCACGGTGAAGCTCCGCCCGCCGCTCAGTTTGCGCAGGTCGCGGGTCAGCGGCACGGTCTGGCGCCCGCTGGCGATCCACAGGTCGGGCCACGGCGGCGCCAGGCGGTCGCCCTTGGGCCCCAGGGTCGCGAGCGGATCGCGGATCAGTCCCGCCGGCAGCCAGCGCCACGGCTTGGTCACCGAGACGCGCTTGATGTCCGGCGTGAAGCCCAGCGCTTCGGCCAGGCCCTTGCACTGGATCTCCATGCCGGCCTTGCCGTCGGTGACGACCCAGCAGGTCAGCCCGGCCAGCGCGTCGCGCGCAGCGGCCGTCGGGCTGTGGGAATCGGTGTCGGGGGATGCGTCCGCTTGGCTCATCGCGGGCGCGACTATGAGCGCGCCTCCGGTCCCGTGCAAGGGTGAAAACCACACGGTTCCCAGGGCTTTGCCCCTGCCGTTACCCCTGCCTTTACCGGGGGCTTTTCAGCACCGATGCGGCAGCGGGAAATCGAATTCACACAGGCTGGCTGGGTTGTCTTGCACTTGCCAGCGGAGGGTTGCCGGGTAATATTGTTGCTCAGCGGCCGCCGCGGCGGCCGCGATCTTTTGTTTTCGTTGCTGAGAGGACCCATGCGCCGGGTCAAATTGGACCGAATCGACCTGCAGATCCTGCAGGATCTCCAGGAAGACGGCCGGATCACCAACGTGGAACTGGCGCGTCGCGCCGGCATCTCCGCGCCGCCGTGCCTGCGCCGCGTGCGCGCCCTGGAAGAAGCCGGCTACATCAAGGGCTACCACGCCGACCTCGACGCCGAGGAACTGGGCTTCGAAGTCACCTTCTTCGCCCTGGTCGGGCTCAACAGCCAGTCGGAGACCGTGTTGCATGGCTTCGAGGCGCTGGCCGGCAGCTGGCCGGAGGTGCGCGAGTGCCACATGGCGCGCGGCCCCGACGACTTCGTGCTGCGTCTGGTGGCGCGCAACACCGCGCACGAGAACGAACTGACCCAGCGCCTGACCTCGGCGCCCCACGTGGTGACGGTGAAGACCATCCAGGTCATCCGCACCGCCAAGTCGATGCCAGGCGTGCCCATCGACATCGCCCAGGGCGTCGAACCGGCCAGCCACGACTGATCTTCCGACTTAATCTCCCTCGCCCGACGCAGGGCGCCCGTTGCGCGGCGAGACTTCACGTCCGCCGGACGGGTGCTATGATCGTGCTCTAACAAACGTCGGGCTACCGGCGTCGGGGCGCCGCCGGCAGGATCTCCGGCAGAGTTTGCGGCGGGCGGCTACTCCGAAAGAACCACGTGAACAAGGAAGCGCGGTGCTGGACGCTTCACGACCGCTGACTTATAAGGCGGATTCAGCGCCGCCAACACACTGCGGAAAGGAAATTCCCATGTCTTTCTCGTGCTTTAGGCAACCTGCCCCGGTCGGCAGGACGTTCGCCGCCACCGCGGCGGCCTCGCTCTTCGCGCTCACCGCGCTGGCCACTGCCACGCAGGCGGCCGAGGTGAAGATCGGCGTTGTCGGCGGTATCTCCGGCCCCATCGCGGCCCTGGCGCCGCCAATGATCGATGCCTCCAAGATGGCGGTCGCCCACGTAAATGCCCAGGGCGGTATCCTGAGCGGCGACACCCTGGTCGCCGTCATCGGCGATGCGGCCTGCAGCCCGCAGGGCGGCACCGATGCCGCCACCAAGGCGGTGAACGTCGAGGGCGTCGTCGCCCTGGTCGGCCCGTACTGTTCCGGCGCCACCCTGGCCGCCGCCAACTCGGTCGCCATCCCGGCCGGCGTCGTGCTGGTCTCGCCCTCGGCGACCTCGCCGGAGCTGACCAAGCTGGACGACAAGGATCTGGTGTTCCGCACCGCGCCGTCCGACAGCTACCAGGGCCAGGCGCTGGCCCGCAAGCTGCTGGCCGACGGGACCGACACGGCCGCCGTCGCCTACCTCAACAACGACTACGGCAAGGGTTTCGCCGAAGCCTTCAAGGCGGAGTTCGAGGCCAAGGGCGGCAAGATCGCCGGTTATGCGGCGCACGAAGGCGACAAGGCTTCCTACCGCTCCGAACTGGCCGAGCTGGCCGGCCAGGGCGCCGATACCCTGGTGCTGATCGACTACGGCGACGGCGCCGGCATGACCATCCTGCGCCAGGCGCTGGAGAACGGCTTCTTCTCGAAGTTCGTCGGCGGCGACGGCATGAAGACCGACGCGCTGATCGATGCGCTGGGCGCCGACAACCTGAAGTCCTTCACCACCTCGGCGCCGGTCGGCGCGGAGTCGGCGGGGCTGGACGCGTTCAACAAGCTCTATGCCGAGGCCGGCGGCGACCAGACCGCGGTCTACGCCACCACCTCCTACGACGCCACCTTCCTGCTGGCGCTGGCCATCGAGAAGGCGGGCTCGGCCGACCGCGCGAAGATCTCCCAGGCGCTGCGCGACGTGGCCTCGGCGCCGGGCGAGGTCATCCTGCCGGGTGAGTGGGCCAAGGCGAAGAAGCTGATCGCCGAGGGCAAGGACATCAACTACCAGGGCGCCGCCGGCGACATGGAGTTCGATGCCAAGGGCGACGTGCCGGGCGTCTACGCCCTGTTCGGCGTCGACGGCGGCAGCCTGAAGATGGTCTCCGCCATCGAATAGGCGCTGACGTCAGGCTTGAGAGTGCCGCGCGGCGGCGGGGGCGTTCAGCTTCCGCCGCCGTCGCTTTTTGGGCCGCCCGAGCGGCGCGTGGGCTCTTCCGGCAGCAGGCCTTCCGGGCGGAAGCGCAGCACCAGTTGCAGCATCAGGCCGATCAGGAACATGCGGATGTACTTCGCCTGGATGGCGACTTCCGTCGGCAGCTGATCGGTGACGATCTCGCTCATCGACCAGATGATCCACACCACCGCGGTGCCCAGGATGGCGCCGCGGTTGTTCCCCGATCCGCCGAGGATCAGCATGATCCAGATCAGGAAGGTGGCGATCATGGGATCGATGCCTTCGGGCGTGATCGAGCGGTTGAAGTGGGCCAGCAGCGCGCCGCCCAGGCCCATCAGGCAGGCACCGAAGACGAAGGCCTGCAGCCGGCGGTAGGCGATGTTCTTGCCCAACGCGGCGGCGGCGGTTTCGTTGTCGCGGATCGCCCGCATCATGCGGCCCCAGGGCGAGCGGAACTGGTGCTCGACCAGCAGGTAGGCGGCGGCGAGGCAGCCCAGCACGAGGCCGAGGTAGGCGAGCTGGGAATACAGATAGTCGAGATCGCCGAAGGGCCGCGGCAGGTTGTTGAGGCCGCGTGCCGAATTGGTCAGCCAGTCTTCCGACTTGGCGATCAGGCGGATGATCTCGGCGACGCCGATGGTGGCGATGGCCAGGTAGTCGGAGCGGAAGCGCAGGGTGACCTTGCCGATCGGCCAGGCGATCAGGCCGGCCGCCACCATGGCGCCGAGCCAGCCCACCGCCACCGGCAGTTCGAAACCGCCCAGGCGCCCGTCCATTGCCGGCCCGGTGAGGATGGCCGAGGTATAGGCGCCGACCGCGAAGAAGCCGGCGATGCCGGCGTTGAACAGGCCGGTCAGTCCCCACTGGATGTTGAGGCCCAGCGCCAGGATGGCGTAGATGCCGATAAAGATCGCCATGAAGACGGCGTAGTTGGCGAGGCCGACCCATTCCATCGCGCGCGCTCCTCTACAGAACCTTGCCGCGCAGCAGGCCGGTGGGCCTGACCGCCAGCATGATCAGCAGAATGACGAAGGCCAGCGCCGACTTGTATTCGGCGGGCAGGAAGAGCACCGAGCATTCCTCGGCGATGCCGATCACCATGCCGCCCAGGATCGCGCCTTCGATGCGCCCGACGCCGCCCAGGATGGCGGCGGCGAACATCGGCAGCAGCATGTACCAGCCCATCAGCGGTTTCAGTTCGGTGTTGATGCCCAGGAAGAAGCCGGCGGCGGCACACAGCAGGCCGATGATGGTCCAGGTCAGCGCCGTGGTCAGGCGGGTGTCGATGCCGGACAGCCGCGCCAGGTCCGGGTTGTCGGACATCGCGCGCATCGCCTTGCCCCAGCGCGTGAAGGTGAGGAACAACTGCAGGCCGATGACCAGCGCGACGGTGGCGCCCAGGGTCCACAGTTCGCGGTCCTTGATGCGGATGCCGAAGTAGCTTTCCGGTCGGGTGATGCCGCCGACGTAGCTCTGTGAATCGGCGCCCCAGATCACCTGCACCACGGCGCGCAGCATCAGGGCGACGCCCAGCGAGGCGATGACGGTCAGGATGGCGCTGCGCCGGCGCAGGTGCTCGTAGAACAGCCAGTGCAGGGTGACCGCAATGACGGCGGTGGCCGCCATGGCGAAGGGCAGGGCGACCCAGGGATTGAGGCCCAGGCCGGTGACCAGCGCCAGCGCCAGGAAGGCGCCCAGCGTCGCCATGTCGCCGTGGGCCAGATGGGCAAAGCGCAGCACGCCGAACACCAGGGTGATGCCGATGGCGCCCAGCGCGTAGATGGCGCCCAGCACGATGCCCGGGATCAGGTAGAAGTTGACGAAGCTCAGCAGATCCATGGTTCAGCCGCCCCTCAACCGCCGAGAAACATCTGGGCGATCTCGCGGTCGGCCACCAGGCCGGGGCCGGTGCCTTCGGCGCGGTTGCGCCCGGAGGCCAGCACGTAGGCTCGGTCGCAGAAGGCCAGCGCCTGCTTGGCATGCTGTTCGACCAGCAGCACGGCGACGCCGGCCGCGCGCACGTCGCGCACGATCTGGAAGATCTGTTCGCGGTATCGCGGCGACAGTCCCGCCGTCGGCTCGTCGAGCAGCAGCAGTTGCGGGTCCAGCATCAGGGCGCGGCCGAAGGCGACCATCTGGCGCTGGCCGCCGGACAGACTCCCCGCCGCCTTGCGCCGTTTCTCGACCAGGTCGGGGAACAGCGTGTAGACGCGCTCCAGCGCCTCGTCCAGGCCGTGGCGGCGCAGGAAGGCGCCCATCTCCAGGTTTTCGGCTACGGTCATCTCGCGGAACACGTTGTCGACCTGGGGCACGTAGCCGATGCCGCAGCGCACGATGCGGTTGGGCGCCCAGCCGGTGATGTCGCGGTTTTCGAAGCGGATGGCGCCGCCACGCACCTGGACCAGGCCGAAGATCGCTTTCAGCGCGGTCGACTTGCCGGCGCCGTTGGGTCCGACGATGCCGACGATCTCGTGCGGGCCCACGGTCATGTCGATGCCGTGCAGGATGTCGGCGCCGCCGTAGCCGCCGCTGACGCCGGCGACGCTCAGGATCGGGCCCCCGGTTTGCGTGTGGCTCATGCGGTGGTTTCGCCGAGATAGGCTTCCAGGACGTGGCGGTTGCGGCGCACGGTCTCGAAGTCGCCTTCGACCAGCACGCGGCCCTCGGCCATGCAGATGACCGGATCGCAGAGCTTTTCGATGAAGGCCATGTCGTGCTCGACCAGCAGGAAGGTGAAGCCGCGCTCGCGGTTCAGGCGCAGGATCTTCTCCTCCACCTCGCGCAGCAGGGTACGGTTGACGCCGGCCGCCGGTTCGTCCAGCAGCACCAGCTTGGCGTCGGTCATCATGGTGCGGCCCAGTTCCAGCAGCTTCTTCTGGCCGCCGGATAGGTTGCCGGCGCGCTCGCCGGTCAGATGCGTGAGGCCGAGGAAGTCGAGGGTGTCCTTGGCGCGCTGGCGCACGGCGTCCTCGCGCACGCGCACCCGGGCCGGCGCCAGCCAGTTGGCCCACAGCCGTTCGCCGTCCTGGTGGTCGGCGGCGACCATCAGGTTTTCCAGCACGCTCAGCCTGTGGAATTCGTGGGGGATCTGGAAGGTGCGCACCAGGCCGCGGGCAAAGCGTTTGTGCGGCGGCAGGTGCGAGATGTCCTCGCCGAGGAACTCCACCGTGCCGCTGTCGGGCCCCAGCGCGCCGGCGATGAGGTTGAACAGCGTTGTCTTGCCGGCGCCGTTGGGGCCGATCAGACCGGTGATGGTTCCCTCGGCGACTCTGAAGCCGCAGTGGTCGACCGCGCGGAAGCCGCCGAAGTCTTTCGTCAGCCCGGTGAGTACGAGCATCTGTTCCTCAAACCTGCTTTTTTCTTCTTCTTGGGCGGACCGCTTCTTTTGGGCGGCGCCTGTCCCCCGCACTTTATCCCCGGCGCGGGCGGTTTTGGGAGGCCCGCTCCCCTGCCGGGGCTTCAGTGTAGCAGAGCTGTATAGGAAAAGGCGCCGGCCTTGTCCACGACGTGGCCTACGACGGAGTCCACGGCCCGGTCCACGGTATGCATGGCCGGGCCGAAAAAGGCCGTCGTTGCCGGGGAGAAGGAGCGCCGGGAGCCGGCGCGCCCGTTCAGATGAATTGGACCTTGAGGATCTCGTAGGCCTTGGAGCCGGCGGGGGTCATCACCTCGACGGAATCGCCGACCTCCTTGCCGATCAGGGCCCGCGCCAGCGGCGCGGTGATCGACAGGCGGCCTTTCTTCACGTCGGCCTCCATCTCGCCGACCAGCTGGTAGGCGGTTTCGGCGTCGGTATCCTCGTCGACCAGGGTGACGGTAGCGCCGAATTTCACGGTCTTGCCGTCCAGGCTGGCCACGTCGATGACCTCGGCGCGGGCGATCTTGTCCTCGAGTTCCATCACGCGGCCCTCGATGAAGCTCTGGCGCTCGCGCGCGGCATGGTATTCCGCGTTTTCCGAGAGGTCGCCGTGCTCGCGTGCTTCCGCGATGGCGCGAATCACTTCCGGCCGCGCCGTCGACTTCAGATAACGCAGTTCTTCTTCCAGGTGGGCGAAACCGCCTGCCGTCATGGGTACTTTATCGCTCATGGGAGCAAGCCTAGTACTGCCTAACTTACAATGAGAGTAACTTTGCCCGATCGGCGGCGGCAAGGAAAGCCGCTGCCTTAGGATGATCCACTAAAGTAAGACTGCAGCGGGGCGACTGCAAGATCGTCCGAGTTCAGCGCTTCGATGGCCTTCACCGCCGCGCGGGCACCGGCCACCGTGGTGCTGTAGGGCACCGAATTGGTTAACGCGGTGCGGCGCAGTTCGAAGGAGTCGGCGATGGCCTTGGCATCTTCGGTGGTATTGAAGATCAGCTGTACCCCGCCCGATTTCATGACATCGACGATGTGCGGGCGGCCTTCCCGGACCTTCTTGATGGTCTCGACGTTAAGGCCTTGATCGGAAAGATATTTGGCGGTGCCGCCGGTGGCCAGGATGTTGAAGCCCAGGGCGGCGATGGCGCGCGCCACCGCCGTGATCGCCACCTTGTCGTCGTCCTTCACCGAGATGAAGACCGTGCCGCTCTGGGGCAGGGTGACGCCGGCGCCGAGCTGGGCCTTCAGAAAGGCCCGCGCGAAATCGCGGTCCAGGCCCATGACCTCGCCGGTCGAGCGCATCTCCGGGCCCAGCATGACGTCCACGCCGGGAAAACGGGCGAAGGGGAACACCGCCTCTTTCACCGCCACGTGCTTGCCGCCCTTGGAGATCAGGTCGAAGTCGGCCAGCTTCTCGCCGGCCATCACGCGCGCGGCGATCTTGGCGATCGGCAGGCCGGTGGCCTTGGCGACGAAGGGCACCGTGCGGCTGGCGCGCGGGTTGACCTCCAGGATGTAGATCTCGTCGCCGCGCACGGCGAACTGCACGTTCATCAGGCCGACCACGCCCAGCGCCCGGGCCAGCCGGTCGGTCTGGCGGCCGATCTCCTCGACGATGGCCGGGGCCAGGCTGTAGGGCGGCAGCGAGCAGGCCGAGTCGCCGGAATGGATGCCGGCCTCCTCGATGTGCTCCATCACGCCGGCGACGAAAACGTCGGTGCCGTCGGCCACCGCGTCGACGTCGACCTCGACCGCCTCGCGCAGGTAGCTGTCGATGAGGACCGGGTTTTTGCCGGACACCTTCACGGCGGTCGCGATGTAGCGTTCCAGCCGTTCCGGGTTGTGGACGATTTCCATGGCGCGGCCGCCCAGCACGTAGGACGGCCGGATCAGCACCGGGTAGCCGATCTTCTCGGCGACGGCCAGGGCTTCCTCACGGGACGTCGCGGTGCCGTTGGGCGGCTGCTTCAGGCCCAGGTCGGCCAGCAGCGTCTGGAAGCGCTTGCGGTCCTCGGCCAGATCGATGGCATCCGGCGCGGTGCCCAGGATGGGAATGCCGGCGGCCTCCAGGTCGTTGGCCAGCTTCAGCGGCGTCTGCCCGCCGAACTGCACGATGACGCCTTTCAGGGTGCCGCGGCTCTGCTCCTTGCGGGCGATGCCGATGACGTCTTCGGTGGTCAGCGGCTCGAAGTACAGCCGGTCGGAGGTGTCGTAGTCGGTGGAGACCGTCTCCGGGTTGCAGTTGACCATGATGGTCTCGTAGCCCGCGGCGCTCAGCGCATAGGCGGCATGGACGCAGCAGTAGTCGAACTCGATGCCCTGGCCGATGCGGTTCGGCCCGCCGCCCAGGATCATTACCTTGGTGCGGTCGCTGGGATCGGCCTCGCACTCCGCCGGCAGCGGCCCGTCGGGCCCGTGATGGCCCTCTTCGTAGGTGGCGTACATATACGGCGTGATGGACGCGAACTCGCCGGCGCAGGTGTCGATGCGCTTGTAGACGGGCACGACGCCGGCGGCCTTGCGCGCGGTCCTGACGGCGCTTTCCTCCTGGCCGGTCAACTCGCCCAGGCGGGCGTCTGAGAAGCCGAGCTTCTTCAGGCGCAGCCAGCCGGCGTGGTCCTGCGGCAGTCCCGCCTTGCGGATCGCCTCCTCCTCGGTGACGAGGTCCTGCACCTGGCGCAGGAACCACGGGTCGAAGTGGGTGGTCTCCAGAATCTCGACCAGGGTCAGGCCGTAGCGGAAGGCCTGGGCGATGGTCAGCAGGCGGTCCGGGCGCGGCGCGGCCAGCGCGGTGCGGATGGCATCGCGGTCGATCTTGCCCTCGGCGTCGATGGCCTCGGGGATTTCGACCTCGTTCAGGCCGGTCAGGCCGGTCTCCATCGACCGAAGCGCCTTTTGCAGCGACTCGGCGAAGTTGCGGCCGATCGCCATGGCCTCGCCGACCGACTTCATCGAGGTGGTCAGCATCGGATCGGCGCCGGGAAACTTCTCGAAGGTGAAGCGCGGCATCTTGGTGACCACGTAGTCGATGGTCGGCTCGAACGAGGCCGGGGTCACCTTGGTGATGTCGTTGTCCAGCTCGTCCAGCGTGTAGCCGACGGCCAGCTTGGCGGCGATCTTGGCGATCGGGAAGCCGGTCGCCTTCGACGCCAGGGCCGAGGAGCGCGAGACGCGCGGGTTCATCTCGATGATGACCAGCTCGCCGTCTTCCGGGTTCACCGCGAACTGCACGTTGGAGCCGCCGGTGTCGACGCCGATCTCGCGCAGCACGGCGATCGAGGCGTCGCGCAGGATCTGGTATTCCTTGTCGCTCAGCGTCAGCGCCGGGGCGACGGTGACCGAATCGCCGGTATGAACGCCCATCGGGTCGATGTTTTCGATGGAGCAGATGATGATGCAGTTGTCCGCGCAGTCGCGCACAACCTCCATCTCGTACTCTTTCCAGCCCAGCACCGACTGTTCGATCAGCACCTGCTTGGTCGGCGAGGCGCGCAGGCCGCCCTTGACGATCTCCTCGAACTCATCGGGGTTGTAGGCGATGCCGCCGCCGGTGCCGCCCAGGGTGAAGGACGGCCGGATGATCGCCGGCAGGCCGACTTTCGGCAGCGCCTCCAGGGCGCCCTCGAAGGAATCGACCAGGTGCGAACGCGGCGACTTCAGGCCGATCTTGTCCATCGCCTCGCGGAACCGCTGGCGGTCTTCGGCCTTGTCGATGACATCGGCCTTGGCGCCGATCATCTCGACGCCGTACTTGGCCAGCGTGCCGTCGCGCTCCAGCGCCAGCCCGGTGTTCAGCGCGGTCTGCCCGCCCATGGTCGGCAGCAGGGCGTCGGGGCGCTCGCGCTCGATGACCTTGGCGACCATCGCCGGGGTGATCGGCTCGATGTAGGTGGCATCGGCCAGATCCGGGTCGGTCATGATGGTGGCGGGGTTGGAGTTCACCAGGATGACCCGGTAGCCCTCCTCCTTCAGCGCCTTGCAGGCCTGGGCGCCGGAATAGTCGAACTCGCAGGCCTGGCCGATGACGATGGGCCCGGCGCCGATGATGAGGATCGATTTGATGTCTGTACGTTTAGGCATTCTGTGTGGCGCCGGCCTTGTGGTTTTTCATCCCCTTGTGATCTTCGATCAGGGAGACGAAGCGCTCGAAGAGATAATGGCTGTCCTGCGGGCCGGGCGAGGCCTCGGGGTGGTACTGCACGGAAAACACCGGGCGGCCCTCGGCGGCGATGCCCTCGTTGGTGCCGTCGAACAGCGAGACGTGGCTCTCGACGACGCCCTTGGGCAGGGTCGCGGTATCGACCATGAAGCCGTGGTTCTGGCTGGTGATCTCCACCTTGCCGGTCACCAGGTCCTTCACCGGATGATTGGCGCCGCGATGGCCGCGCTGCATCTTCACGGTCTTGGCGCCCAGCGCCAGGGCGAGGATCTGGTGGCCCAGGCAGATGCCGAAGACGGGCAGGCCGGTTTCCAGCACCTGCCGCACCGCCGGCACGGCGTAGACGCCGGTTGCCGCCGGGTCGCCCGGGCCGTTGGACAGGAACACGCCGTCGGGCTTGTGGCGCAGGATGTCCTCGGCGCTGGCGTCGGCCGGGACCACGGTGACGTCGCAGCCCAGGCTGGACAGGCAGCGCAGGATGTTGCGCTTGGCGCCGTAGTCGACGGCCACCACCTTGTGCTTGGCCGCCGTCTGGCTGCCGTAACCCTGGCCCAGCAGCCAGCGCGTCTCGTTCCAGTGATAGCTCTGGCGGCAGCTCACCTCGGCGGCCAGGTCCATGCCTTCCAGGCCGGGCCATTCGGCGGCCTGCTGGCGGCAGGCGGCGATGTCCACCCCAGTGGGTCCGTTGGGGCCGTCGGGGAAGTGGACGATGGTGCCGTGCGGCGCGCCCAGGTCGCGGATGCGCCGGGTGATCGCGCGGCTGTCGACGCCGGACAGGCCGACCAGGTTGTGCGCCTTCAGCCAGGCGTCGAAGGGCTGGACATTGCGCCAGTTCGACGGCTCGGTGATGTCGGCGCGCAGCACCACGCCGCGCACGGCGGGGGTCAGCGTCTCGATGTCTTCCGGGGTGGTGCCGACGTTGCCGATGTGGGGGAAGGTAAAGGTGATGATCTCGCCGGCGTAGGAGGGATCGGTGCAGATCTCCTGGTAGCCGGTCATCGAGGTGTTGAAACAGACCTCGCCCACCGCCTGTCCGCCGGCGCCCAGGCCCTTGCCCCAGAACACGCTGCCATCGGCCAGAACCAAGGCTCCGGTGACACCCGCCGGAACCTCAGGCGGTATCGAAACGGGCGCAGCGAAAGACGGCCCGTCCTGGGCGGACGGGGTGGGGGACTTGGATGTGTCGTTCATGAAGCGGATCCTCGAACGCAGGCGGGTGATGTTTACGGGATCGGCCCGCCTTGGTCAAGCCTGAGTAAAAGTTCAAACTTCTTATATTTCAATGACTTATTATGTCATTGGGCATTTTGCCATTTGCGATGAATTGAGCTAGTCTCCCGCGCCTCGCGAGTTGGAGGGAACATCACCCATGCTGCGCACCCGTCTGAACGACGCTTTGAAAGACGCCATGAAGGCCAAGGAAGCCAGGGCCACCTCGGCCTTGCGGCTGATCCTGGCCGCCCTGAAGGACCGCGATATCGCCGAGCGGACCAAGGGCAACGGCGAAGGCCTGGGCGACGACGCCATCCTTGAGATGCTCCAGAAAATGGTGCGTCAGCGTCACGAATCCATCGAGATGTACACCAAGGGCCAGCGCCCCGAACTGGCCAAGCGCGAGGCCGACGAAATCGAGGTCATCGAACGCTTCCTGCCCAAGCAGATGGACGAGACCGACATGCGCGCGGCCATCGACAGCGTCATCGGTGAGCTCGGCGCCGGCAGCGTGAAGGACATGGGCCGCGTCATGGCGACTCTGAAGGAGCGCTATCCCGGCCGCATGGACTTCGGCAAGGCCAGCGGCATCGTGAAGGAAGCGCTGGTTTAGGCCGGGGAATCGGTCCGGCGTCTTATCCCCAGCGCCGGAAGGCCCGCCCCTGCGGGCGTCCTGCGGGATCCATCCCCGCAATTCTTCAGGTTTTCCAGGGGTTTTCCCGAAGTTGTCCTATAATTGTATCCCCGACTCGGGTGTGGCCGCGGATGCACGCCCGTCGGGCCTTTGATAGGTTTGGCCGCTTGCCGTCCGCGTCGCTGTGACCGGCGGCCTCCTGAACATTGGGCATAATGGCTTTTCCACCGGAATTTCTGGACGAACTGCGCAACCGGATCGCCACGTCGGAGGTGGTCGGCAAGCGCGTGAAGCTGGTGAAGAAGGGCCGCGAGCACACCGGTCTGTGCCCTTTCCACAATGAAAAGTCGCCGTCCTTTACCGTCAATGACGACAAGGGCTTCTATCACTGCTTTGGCTGCGGCGCCCACGGCAGCGCCATCGACTTCGTGATGAACACCGAGGGCCTGAGCTTCCCGGAAACCGTGGAGCGTCTGGCCGGCGTGGCCGGCATGGAGGTGCCCCGGGAGCGCCCGGAGGACCGCGAGCGGGCCCAGAAGCGCGCCGGCCTGACCGACGTGGTGGAGGCCGCCTGCGTCTGGTTCGAGGAGCAGTTGCAGACCGAGGCGGGCAAGGAGGCCCGCGACTACCTGGAACGCCGCGGCCTGGCGCCGCAGACCGTAAAGGCCTTCCGCCTGGGCTTTGCCCCGCGTACCCGAGGCGTCCTGGCCAAGGCCCTGCGCGCCCGCGGCCTCACCGTGGACCAGTTGCTGGAAGCCGGGCTGGTCAAACGCGGAGAGGACGGGCCGGACGATCTGCGCGACTACTTCTTCCACCGGGTGATCTTCCCGATCACCGACCGGCGCGGCCGGGTCATCGCCTTCGGCGGCCGTACCCTGGGCGACTCCAAGGCCAAGTACCTGAATTCGCCCGATACCCCGCTGTTTCACAAGGGCCGGGTGCTGTACAACCTGGCGCGTGCCCGCAAGGCCGCCCACGACACCGGCGAACTGCTGGTGACCGAGGGCTACATGGACGTCATCGCCCTGGCCGAGGGCGGCTTTCCCGCCGCCGTGGCGCCGCTGGGCACCGCCGTCACCGAGGAGCAGATCGAGGAGCTGTGGCGCCTGACCGCCGAGCCGACCCTGTGCTTCGACGGCGACGCCGCCGGCCAGCGCGCCGCCTTCCGCGCCGCCGAGCGGGCATTGCCGCTGCTGAAGCCGGGCAAGAGCCTGCTGTTCGCCCTGCTGCCGCCGGGCGAGGACCCGGACAGCCTGCTGCGCGGCCAGGGTCCCGCCGCGCTGCGCGCCCTGCTGGAGGCGGCCCAGCCGCTGGCCGACCTGGTGTGGCGCAAGGCGACCGAGGGGCGCAGCGCCGACACGCCGGAACGCCGGGCGGCGATCCGCGCCGACCTGCGCGACCAGGTGCGCGCGATCCGCGACCCGGAATTGCGCGAGGATTACCGCCAGGAAATGGAGCGCCGCTTCGAGACCGTCTTCGGCTATGCCGGCCAGGCCCGCGGCGGCGCGGGCCGCGGCGGGCCGGGTGGCCCGGGCGGCGGACAGGGGGGGCGCTTCCGGCGCGGCTCCGGCGGCGGCCGTTTTGGCGCTGGGCGTGGCGGGGGGGCCGTTTAGGGGGCCGGTGGGGGCACCCGGGGCAGCCCGAGGAGACGGCCCCCCCCCGCGC
>ERZ1740062.440-NODE-440-length-23438-cov-14.367275_pt1 | contig 23438 bp, 14 predicted proteins | sample MGYA00581741_ERZ1740062 | MGnify/ENA primary metagenome ERZ1740062 (study PRJEB43018, sample SAMN04849747) | marine metagenome | isolation source: floating plastic debris | place: Pacific Ocean | collected 2008-09-01 | study: EMG produced TPA metagenomics...
TACGTTAGCGCTTTCGCGTCTTTGTAAGGTAGTAGTCATGTTTTATGATTGCGTTTGTATGATATGAATGTTTCAGGTTTTTTCCTGATGTTTATACATTACAATAATTTACTTAACTTGCAATACAGATGTTTTTATTAGACTTGTTAGTTTTACTTATGTATAATTATCTAATCGTAGTTTAGCCTACAGATAATAGAAGTTTTAAAGGTTTTGCACATCGGCAGCAAATTGAGGGCAGTAATGTTTGATAGATGCACCAAATAGATATGCTGCTGCAAGTTGTTCGCCATTGTCAGAAGTCTCAGATGCAATACTTCCCATAAATTTTTTGAAACCATTACTAACTCCAGCTTGTTTGACACCAGTACAAATATTGCGACCAGTTTCAACAAGTTCTTGAGGGGTTATATCTAGTAATGTTGTTCCTTTTTTACTAGCATAAGCTTCTACTTCATTAATAAATTTTATGTCCTGGTGAGATAGTTTTCCTTGCTTTGCTTGTGCTAATAAACTTGCATTAACAGTGCTCGATTGCTCTGTAGAAAATATATTTGCATTAGATGCGTAGGCACTAGAATATCCGCTAGCAGTGATAAAAAGTGCGATGCTAATAATTTGTTTAATATTCATTTGATTTTTATTTTTATTTTGAATTTTTTTATTAGAATTCTCTCAGAGACAGAATTTCAGGAAAAATGAACGATTTATCGCAAATACTTCTGTAAAGTCTTTCAGATAGCTATTCAACGCCGGTTTCAAATAAATTCCACCAAAAATAGTTAATTATCCTTTCTGAAAGAATATTACTTAGTAAAACTTTATTGCTTCAGTATGAGTACTTAAAAAGCAATATATTTAGACAATATATTTAGATTAATGAGATTATTTATATTTACTTGTAGAGTAAATCTTGACCGATTAAAAATCAAAGTATATATAAGGTAAGCCACCTTGGGGAGCTAAAATCCATACACTCCAAAGACATATTGGTAAGAATAAAAGCTTCAAGTACCAGATAATTTGCAGTTTTAATCGGAAATTGAGAGCATAAATAACAGCCATTACAACAGACATAAATATTAGTAACCAAGTTAGCTGATATTGACTGATACCAAGAGCTTCAAAATAAACTTTCTGGGAAAACTGCGCATCTGCTGTTTTCCCCCACAGACGACTAACAACTACAGTTGCATCTTGGAGATTGGGTAAACGCAGCCATATCCAGGATGTGAATACCATCAACTGTGTAATTATCCAAGCGAAGAAGATACCAAAAGGATTTTGCCAAAAGTTTTTAAAATTTTCGTAGCGATCGCCTAAATTATTAACAAGTCTATGAACTACTAAAGCTAGACCATGTAAGGCTCCCCAAACAACAAATCCCAAAGTTGCTCCATGCCAAATACCCGCTAAAACCATCACAATCATCAAGTTTAAGCAAGTACGTTTCAAACCACGACGAGAACCACCTAAAGGAAAATATAAGTAATTACGCAACCAATCTCCGAGGGTCATATGCCATCGCCGCCAGAAATCAGCAATACTAGTAGTAAAATAAGGAAAGTTAAAGTTTTCAGGTAAACGCAAACCAAAGAGTAAAGATGTACCGCGGACTATATCTACATAGCCGCTAAAGTCGAGATATAGTTGTAAACCATAAGCAAGGGTTGATAGCCATAAATCTGTACTACCAGCTCTTTGGGCATTGCCGAAACATAAGTCAACATATACAGCCAAGTTATCAGCGAGAATACCTTTTTTGACAACACCTTGAGCGATTAACCAGCCTCCATCAGCTACTGTTTCATGATTAGGGAAGGTATGATTTCTGAACTGTTCAGCAAAGTAATGATAGCGGGTTATGGGTCCAGAAATAAGTTTAGTGAAAAATAATTTATAAGATGCGAATTCAATAAATTTGATGGAAGCGGGAGCACCCCGATAGACGTCAACTAAATAAGCGATACATTCAAATGTAAAGAATGATATCCCATAAGGAGCAATAGATTTAAATAAGTTATTGGGTGAAGTTAATCCACCGCTATTCGGATTTATAAAATTAATAATCGCTGGTAAATATTTAAAACCTGCTAATAATAAAATATTAATTGCAATACCCAGCCACATTAACTTGAACCGGCGACGATTCCAGTCAGAGTGGGCTATTTGCCATTCTTCGTTAGAAATGCGCCAATCTAAGGAATGTCTACCGGGAGCGGTATTATAACCAATTATTTTTCCTAAATAAAAGTTAATAAATACTAGACCTAGTATTAGTGGAAGATAGTAAACCTGCAAAGAGGCGTAAAATACTAAACTAGCGATTAAAAGTATCCATAGTCTGAGTTGTTTTTGTTCTACTGACCAGTAAATGCCCAGTACACTTAATAGAAAAATTCCATATAATATCGAAATAAATTTCATAATGTACGTAATTACAAATTTCTAATTAGTTCATATTAAAAGTTCATAAGCAGTGAGACAAAATTAAATGATTTATTTATGTAGTTATTATTCACAATTGATAATTCATACAAAATACTTAATTAATTTTACACAAGGACTTAGTTAATAAAGCTACTTTTCTGTCCAGGGAATCATCGGATCATTGGCTATTTTCTTAGATACTTCATAAGCCCCATAACGATTTAAATGACTGGGGTCTGAAAAATAATCATTGGTCTGAGGAAATAGTAAACTTAAGTCTCGAAATATTAAATTAGAATCCACAGCTAATCCTTGCATATAGTTTTTAAAAACTTCTTCATGCTCAGTCCTGACTGGATCTAAATAATCAGCACTTAAAGGCATATTGACAAATACTAAAGGAATTTTTTTGGTACTTGTAAACTCTAACAAGCCTTGTAGAGCATCTATTTGTCTACCTTCTAGTTGAAAATCTTGATAATCCTTGTCATAAATACCGGAGACCTTAGGATGGTTTTGATAATATGTTTGAGGATCGAAGCGAATTGACAATGGCAAAAATCCATCAAAATCTACTGCAAACTCTGAAATATTTAATTCTTGGTCTTTATTTTCTTTTTCTCTGGGAGAGGAGTCTGGCTGGGGTAGATAATTTAGTTGATTACTCAGTAGGGCTTTGAATTTTTCTCGTTGTTTATAAGTTGCAGAAAAATTAGCCAGGATTTGATTTAGTGAATCATTGACGAGCTCATAGCCATTACTCTGGGATGGCGTAGATTTTTGATTATCCTTATTTTTCTCTGGATTGGAATTATTCTGAGTCTCAGATAATGCACCTACTTTCTTATATCCGGGAGAACTCATAATTGTATTAAAAGTTAAATCTTCCCGACCGCTATTAAAAGCTCGCGCTCCGTCTGCCCAAATAATTAATTTCGGTAATTCAGATGACTTTAACACTTGCCGGACAATAAAATCAACAACTTGAGCAGTGGCTCCATTAATGCCAAAGTTAAATACATCTACGTCTTTGTATCCCCCGGAAGCTAAAGCTTTAGATAAAGCAACCGGATCTACACCTCTTAAAGCACGGGAAGAACCAATTATCAGTACTTCCGGTGCTTTCTTATTTGTTAATAACCTTTGTTTATATAAAGCTAACTGTTCATCTAGCTGTCGAGAATTAAAAGAAGGGAGAGGCGATCGCGCAGCTAGTAATATGGCTGTTGCAGTTGCTTTCGATTTACGTTTTGAGTTTTGAGTAAATCCACTGGAGTTAAAAGCTTCTTGATTATTTTTTGAACTTGTTTGTCCATTTTCCTTTCTTGGGGATGCATTATTGTCCCTGTCGTTTTCGTTATTCGTGTTATCACTTAGGTTGCGAGTTATTTTTTGAGTTGATTTTATGGGATTATTACTAATTATTTGACCCAATATCCAATCAGACTGGATAGTCAAAATTAGACCTAGAGCAAACCAAATAGAGGCAGTTAAAAACTTTTGGGAACTTTCATTACCGAGTGTATAGTTTCCTGAGGTGAAGTCTGACCTTAAATTGTCTTTTTCTACAAACACATGGCTCGAAAGCAAGTATTTTTTGATTCTGCGTCCCCAAGACACAGTAAGATTATTAACAAAAGTGTGTACTTCCTCTGGACTTAAATCGGGACGGAGTACAGGTTCGCTTTCTCTAGCTGGTAAGAGTTCTTGAATATAAGCAGAAGTTGCAGCAAATTCGGGTGTAGCTTCTGGAACCATCTTTTGGCGTTCTTGAAAGTCATCACCGTACTGCCAAAAGGGTTCTTTATTACCCGCTCTTCTGCCATAAACACGCACTCCTGCTATCCCAGATATATTCAATTGACGTAAGAACCCCATCAGCTTTGATACAACTTTTTTGCGACTCGGACATACAGGTGCATCGCACATTACGTGTAATAAATCTTCTTTACGCAGCAGCATTACCCGGATACCACCTGTCGCAAGTCGCATATCCAAATTAGGATTAAGTAAGCGCTCCAACAAAAACAATAAAGCTGGTTCATCTCCCGAAATTGCCAAATCCATCGCTGAAATTGCTAAAGCTTGATGTTCTGCAGCAGGTAAGGACAACCAATCAATCCATGCTGGTTCTGCCTTATGAACGGTTTGTCCGTAAATTGTGGCAGCTAAAATACTCTGGGGTGCTAGGGATTCTAGTAGGGAGACAATTGATTCCAAGCATCTTTCTTTATTCGGAACATCTTCCGATGCTGAATTTGATGCTGAGTTTTGCACCGAATTTCCTTTAGGAGTACAAAATATATGCAGAGTTGATTCTTTTAAAGAAGCATTTACTCTCACATTAGAAGGTAATTCCAGAGATATAAGCCGAGAAATAGACTGAACATCTCCCCAGCGTGCCCATTGTTTGAGCATGACTTCGGTGGGTGTTAGATCTATTCTTAACAACCAATCAGCCGTACTCTCTCCTACTACTTTAGAGGCAATTACTGCATCAGTATAGCCAGATAAATTTAGATCCCTAAGTTTGCGGGCAATTGGTTGAGCTATCAAGGAAGGGTCAGGGGTATAATGTGATTGACAGAAAATCCATAAACGGTTTTCTCCTTGGGGATTATTATTTGACGGTTGCTGTCTTTTTACCTGCACCTCTACCGATACTCCCAAAGTGCTGAGAGTTTCGCTCAAATATCTAGCGATCGCATCTGGATTACCCTTACGTGCCAAACTCTCATTGGAGACTATTATCGCCCCACCAGAGGAATCAATACGATTTGAAGACTCAAGTAAAGCCCTTTCAACTTCCTCTAAATGCTTATCAAGCTGATTTAAAAATACTCGATGACACCACTGAGGACGCTTTTCACTTTTAGTTCGACCGTAGACAAATACTTGATATACTGCTGGTTTACCATGACTAGTTAAAGCATCTAAGTCAGTTTGCTGCAATGCTTTGAGTAAATCAGATAGGGTTTGCCAACGTTTAGGACATTCAGGAGCTTCACATAAAATATGTAGGTCGTTACCCCGCAGACGGACTCTTACTCCAACAGAGTTAATTCCTGTTGCTTGGCTGACCCACTGTTCTAAAGATTGCGGACTATTGAGTAATACTGTGTTCATTAGCAGTAGAGTAGAGGAAAATCTAGTGTCAGGAGTATTGGGAGATAGTGCGCGGACTTGTACACTGGAAAAAGAGATTGATTAGGAAACATTTCAGATGGATTTAATTTATAGGTCAATTTATAGGTCAATTTATAAGTAAATTTATGGGCAAAAAGTTCTTTGATAAATACATCTATTGAGCAAACATTGAGCAGTAAATCATCACCGCGCTGCTATGGAAAGGCGAAAATAGTGGTGACTCATATCCACCAGTCCAAATAACATCCAATTCAATATTTTAGGATTCACTTTAAGATTCACTTTAAAATTCACTTTAAAATTTATTTTTAAATTCCCCATAAGTAACTCTCATAGTGAAGCAAGTAGACCAATTTACCCTCTCAATTTTTTTTAACATTTTTATTTGCTTTATTGCCTGCATAATCAACAAAGAAGTATTTATTAACTATAAGATTTCGATTTTATCCTTTTCATCTCACTCATCAATTGACTATCGGAGAAAAACTCTATGAATTCTGACAATTTTACACCTCCAGAAGAACGGGAAGACGAATTTAATTTGGCTTTATTCTCCATCCCTAAATCCTTGATGTTGCAAATGGGTACTTCGTCTGTCTTAGGAATACTTGTAACTCAAAAAACAGCAACTGAAACACTTACTGCTTTAGGAAAAGCTAGCGAAGAAATTTTTAGGGGCGATCGCTTACCCACTCTCGATTTTCCAGAACCATTTCAAAATAACTATTAAGTCATTCGTACCCCACCGCGTCAGAGCGGCACTTGGATTTTTCAGTATTTACTAGTCAATAAAAACACTAGAAATAAGTGGTTTGTTGCGTATCCAAGCATAACCTATTTCCCCCTTAAACAAGCATTTTAAACGCCGATTGGCTATACAACAACAGAGGTATGAGTTCTCTTTTATACTCTTTTTCGCAAACTGTGCATATAGATTCTGCATCTGACCTATTTTTACAACACCGTCTCCAAACAGTAGAACAATTGTGGGAGTCTGTTCTCCGCGAAGAATGCGGTCAAGAGATGGTAGACTTATTGGGGCGCCTCAGGGACTTATGTTCGCCAGAAGGACAAGCGACAGGTGCTCAAACGGATACAGTATCCGAACTGATTGAAAATTTAAGTATTAACGATGCAATCAGAGCTGCTCGTGCTTTTGCACTGTACTTTCAGTTGATAAACATCATAGAGCAGGATTATGAGCAAAGGCAGCAGTTAACCCGCTATGAAGAATCGGAAAGTAATGATACCTTTAATGGAAAACAGGATGAGTTTACGGTAGGTAGTGGTATAGGTTCCAATCTACTTTCTAAAATTTGGTCTACAAATTCCCATCAACAAAAACAAGGAACTTTCAGTTCATTATTCCCCCAATTACAAAGACTAAACGTCCCACCTGGACATATTCGACGATTAATCAATCAGTTGGATGTACAGCTAGTATTTACAGCCCATCCAACTGAAATTGTCCGACGCACTATCCGGGATAAACAGCGACAGGTAGTTGAACTACTCCAGAAACTAGAAAATGTAGAGAAGCGCTACAAAGGCGATTCAAACAATGGGGGAAAATATCCTTGGGAAGTAGAAGAAATTCGTTATAAACTTCTAGAAGAAATTCGCTTATGGTGGCGTACTGATGAACTGCGTCAATTTAAACCCTCAGTACTAGACGAGGTCGAGTATTCTCTTCACTACTTCCAAGAAGTTCTGTTTGAAAGTATCCCCGAACTTTATCAACGTCTCAAGTATGGAATACAAAGCGTTTTCCCTTGGTTAGAACCTCCAAAAAAAAGTTTTTGCAAATTTGGTTCCTGGGTGGGTTCCGACCGGGACGGAAACCCTTCAGTTACCCCAGAAATTACTTGGCAGACTGCTAGTTATCAGCGTGGAATTGTTCTAGAAAAGTATATTGGTTCAGTCAGACAGCTAATCAATCTGCTGAGTTTGTCACTACATTGGAGTGATGTTTTACCAGACTTACTAGAATCATTAGAACTCGAACAGTCCCAGTTGAGTGAAGTTTATGAAGAACTAGCTCTGCGCTATCGTCATGAACCTTATCGTCTGAAACTATCTTATGTACTCAAACGGTTAGAAAATACCCGCGATCGCAATATTGCAGTTCAAAAGCGAGAAACTCTGAAGGAAGATAATACCCCCGTATATCGCTCCGGGCAAGAATTTTTGGATGAATTGCGTTTAATTGAACGAAATCTCACAGAAACAGGTTTGACCTGTAGAGAATTAGAAAACTTAATTTGTCAAGTTGAAATATTCGGCTTTAATCTGACCCAGTTAGATATTCGTCAAGAATCAACCAGACACTCTGATGCCATCAACGAAATTTTGACATACCTGGGGTGTTTGTCAGGAGAATATAACGACCTCTCGGAAACGGAACGGGTGAAATGGTTAGTCGAAGAATTAAAAACTCGTCGTCCTTTAATTCCCGCAAACCTGCCATTCTCGGAAAAAACTAATGATATCATTCAAACTTTCCAGATGATGCGAACTCTCCAAAAAGAGTTTGGTCAAAATATCTGTCACACTTACATCATTAGTATGTGTCGGGAAGTCAGCGATGTCCTAGAAGTATTGCTTTTAGCCAAAGAAGCTGGACTTTATGACCCCGGAACAGCCTTCGGTACAATTCATGTCATACCCCTATTTGAAACTGTAGAAGATTTACAGCGATCGCCAAAGGTAATGGAAGACCTGTTTCAATTACCTCTGTATCGCTCGTTACTGGCAGGAGGATACGACACAGCGAAGGAAAATAAAACAAATACCTCAGTCATCACTCTTGACTTACAAGAGATAATGTTAGGGTACTCTGACAGTAATAAAGATTCTGGTTTTCTTAGCAGTAACTGGGAAATTCACAAAGCCCAGAAAATCTTACAGGTGACTGCCGAAAAACACGGTGTTAACCTGCGCATTTTCCATGGTAGAGGAGGTTCCGTAGGACGTGGTGGAGGTCCAGCCTTTGAGGCAATTTTGGCACAGCCAGGACCAAGTATCAACGGCAGAATCAAGATTACTGAGCAAGGTGAAGTACTCGCATCCAAATATTCATTACGAGACTTAGCCCTATACAATCTAGAAACTATTACCACCGCAGTTATTCAAGCAAGTCTTCTGCGCACAGGTTTCGACGACATCGAACCGTGGAACGAGATTATGGAAGAAATTGCTGCGCGATCGCGGGTTCATTATCGTTCTTTAATCTATGAGCAACCAGACTTTATTGATTTCTTCCACGAAGTTACCCCCATTGAGGAAATAAGTCAGCTACAGATTAGCTCCCGTCCTGCTCGTCGTCCATCTGGGAAGAAAGGTCTCAGCAGTCTTAGAGCCATTCCTTGGGTATTTAGCTGGACACAAACCCGCTTTTTATTGCCTGCTTGGTACGGTATTGGTACAGCTTTGCAAGAGTTTGTAAATGAAGAACCCCAAGAACACATGGAGTTACTCAAGTATTTCTATGTAAAATGGCCATTCTTCAAAATGGTGATTTCCAAAGCGGAGATGACCTTAGCAAAAGTCGATATCCAAATGGCACACCACTACGTCCAAGAGCTTTCTAGTTCTGATAATCAGGTGCGGTTTGAAAAAGTATTTGACCAAATTGCTGAGGAATATTACTTAACTAAAAATTTAGTTTTAAGTATTACTGGACACGAAAAACTTCTGGATGGGGATCCAGTTCTACAACGTTCAGTCCAGTTACGCAATGGTACAATTGTTCCACTTGGATTTATTCAAGTCTCCCTACTCAAAAGACTACGCCAATATCGCAGTCATTATACTTCTGGAATTATCGATTCTCGATACAGCAAAGGAGAACTTCTACGAGGTGCACTCTTAACTATCAATGGTATTGCTGCTGGAATGAGAAATACTGGCTGATTTTTAACTACATAGTGCAAGTCAAAAGGGTAAAAGCAATACGAAAGCAGGGAGGATGGAATAAGGGGGAAAATTCCAACTAAAGCATTAGTATAAATGAACCAGACATTTAAAATCGATCAAATGCTTATTTGCTCAGGTTTCCCTCCGAAGTGTGCTCAACGGAGGGTCAACCTCCCCAAAAAACTTCTCTCCATGTTCGCTTATGGGTTTTCGTAGAGTACAAATTTTGTAAGAAGCGTGGGGTCTCACCGCTGCTCCCTTGCTCCGGGAGCAACTAAGGGATTTCCAATTAAAAAAATAATCAATTGCTTTGGATAGCTGAGGAGCAGAGGGACTGAGGAGCTGAGGAGAAGAAATCTGATAGTCGTATTAGATGTAAAAATTGAGTAATTTAATTTTTACATCTAATACGATAAGTTTTTATTTTCTGGGAATCCTTTACCAGAAGCTATTAGAATACAGCGACGGACCCATTACCTTTCTTTTTTATGTCAAATCCTAGAACTACAACCTGTACTGTTTGCGCTCTAGCTTCCGGTTTACTTGGTGGATATATTGCTTGGCAAATTTCTTCGGGTCTTCCTAGTCAAAAATGTCAAGAAAAAAATTGGATTTGGGAAAATATATGTAACGTCCAGACATTACCAGAATCAACAATCAAAGGTCTTTCCGGGGGAATTGCTGGAGTATGGACGGGAACTATTCTTGGTGCTTTCTTTAGTGGTTTGGTAACAATTCCCAAACGTAATAAAACCGGTAAGGGTTAATTAACAGATAGTACTTAAAGCTAGAAGGTAGAATATTTAATAATTTTTAACTTTAACTCAGAGACTGACGGTAACTGTGTAAGATTCTAAAGAACTTGTTAAAGTCAAAACTCCTGGGATCAATTCTTTGACCAGAGCGGTCTACATTTCTATGGGTAGTAATGCGCTCATCAGGTATACTACTTTGAGCCAGCAACCAAGCTAAAGATTTGTACTGACGCTCTGTATAACCGCTATGATATTTTTCATGATACTTACCGCGTCCATCAGGTGGAGTTTCTAAAGAGACGTGGTAGGCAAAGTTATTAACAGATGGAGGTAAGCTAGAATTTGTCTTAACTGTTTCGATACCCCAAGGACCTGCAAATACAGAGTTTCCCGCACCAAAAGCTCGTTTATCTGGAGGAACAAGGTAAACTATTGTTCCATCCATGGCTACTAAAGCATGGTAGCTAACTTGTTTATTGTCATCGTTATGAGATGTTTTAAAAGTATTAATAGCACTCATGGCTGAGTTGCTTGTTTCATGCAATACAGCAATAGGTGGATTGTTAGTAGGATTACCATTAATGTCAACTCTATAGCGATCGCCATAATTACTAGAATGAGCTATTGCGATCGCGTATTTGGGTTTATAACTTTTAAATGTTTTAGTTGTTTTATATAGAGTTTGATTTACCTGAGAAGTCCTCAAAGTTTGGGTTTTAGAAGACTGAACTGTCTTTTTTACTTGCGGTTTCAATTTAGCTGTGGTTGAGGGAGAAATACTGGTCACCGCAGTTTTTGAAGATGGTTTTTGAAGACTTTTCTCTACCTGATTTTTTGACTTATCAAGGTTACTTTTGTTATTTTCAGATTCCTCTTCAAGTTTGAGATTTGGTGCTCGACTAGCTAAAGTACCGGGTGAATTCTGTAATCTACTCTCAATACTGCTTTCAGATGAGAGATTGATATTTGCCGGATTCCATGAACTATCTTGAGATTCAGCAATTTGCGAATCTTCTTTTAATTCTCCCTTCCCACCAAATACAGCGATACAGAAGGAAGCAATTAGCAAAGAAATTATCAGTAATCTCTTCAGCCAAGTACCAAAATGCATTTTAATAAATAATTAAAAACTATATGAATAAAGATAGTACAAATAACCAAATTAGGTTAATTAGTAGCCTAAGAGTATTATAATCAAACTTTGCAATACAAAAAAGCAGTCAAAAACTTGATAATAAACTTGATAATAAACTTATTTTCTATTTTTGGGCTGTATACAAGTATTCTAATGGTTAAAATTGACTACTTTAACTGGTAAACAACATTACCGTAACTTCTTTTGTTTAATAGCAGAGTAATGTTGATTTCTCCCAGAAACTTTCTTCTCTACAGTACGACCAGTCGCAACCCAAAGTAAAGCTCTAATTCCATCTCTAATCGAACTGAGAATTGGTTCTGATTTCTGTTTGGAGGGAACTGAAATTGGATTGAAATCGATACCCCGACTACCCAAAACTATCTCACCAACGACTTTAGCACGACGCATATGAAATTCTGAAGTAATTAAATATACCTTCTTAATACCGCGTTTCTCTAAATCGTCTACCAATGTGGTAAAGTTCGAGACTGTATCAACAGCTTCATGATCTAGATATAAGCGTCGAGAATCTACACCAGCTTTGTTAAAAACGCTTTTAGTTGCTCCGTCAGGACTACCACCAGAAATTAAAATTGGTAAATTTGGATAACTTCGTGCAAATTTAGCTGTAAATTTTTCTCGCTCTAATTTTTTGGTAGAGCCTCCCAAAACCATTATTGCTTGTGGTTGCACAAATTTATTTTGCAAGCCCTTGTATCCCCACAGCAGTGCGATCGCGAGGACAATAATTGGAAGTCGTAGGTAAATAACTTTATAAATTAGTTTATTCAATGTTCTATCGCTTCTAATCCTTGGAATAGGTAATTTATTCGCCGAATTTTTCGTCGAAAAAACCATATAGCTTACCGTCCTTAGTAAAAATATGCTCAAATATACACATTCTGTTCGCTAAGTCACAGGGGGTAACACCCTTTACTTGAGGAAATGTCTATATGAATACTAAATAATTACACTTGACAAAAGTTTCTACAGGTATGTTTCTAATATTTAGATCAATATGGCGGGATATTTGGAGCAATATTTAGTCAATACTGGCAGGCTAGATAAATTTTATACAATATAATATCTCCTTTAGTCTTGGTCGTTGATAATAAACTTTATAATTAATCCGAATATCGTTTGCAGCAGTCTGTATTGTTGAAAACAGGAGTAATGATAATTGAAGAATTAAGTAAGTTTCTTTCTTATTTATTTTCAATCTATTTTCTTTCTAGACGGATAAAATGAGTAAAATAATTTCATATTAGAACAAAAAAATTAAAGCGATAACTCAGATAAAATAACTAATGTCCATTTAATCACAATAAACATTACCAGTAATATATGTTTAGATACTAGACATGCAAGAAAAGTGGTATGATTGCTAAACTTAATGAAAAATTACAATCGCATTAGAATTTAAGCAGGTCAAGTAAGAATTAGAAGGTTAATTTTATATTCGTAAAATACTATGAGAATAGTATCAGAACAAGAATAATTGATAAACTCCAATATTGAGTACATTAATTTAAGGTAGGTTAAACTGAATAATCATAAGTTTCAAGATAAAATATTCAGTTGCATTTAGCTATAAAATAAAAAAAATTAATGTTTAACTCTTCCAAAATATCTGAAATACTTATTCTTAATCATTTACTTGATTGTGAAGGTATCTAAATACAATGATGCTTTAAACAGTTTATTAGGCATTTGATACTATTAGCCAAAAAAGTTTATCTAGAAATATATTCAAAGAATATAATCAAAGAATCTAATCCGCAGGGCAAACGCATCTAAATTTAGAGCATAGACTATTGACTAAAGAACTTAGATGTGTATCAAACGATTAAATAAGGTTTGCCGTCGAGAGTCTTTTGTCTACTTATAAGTCTTTAGTTGAAAATACAACTAAGTACTAAGTCAATTAGTATGGCTTGATGCGACTATTTTAGGTCTAGTTGAGAATATAGCCTTCTTAATGACAAGATGCGTTCGCCCTGATCTAATCCGCCAAATCTAATCTAGAAAGTATTGTATACGCTATTGGACTGGAGAAACAGTCTTTTGAAAAACTTTTCTTGAATGATTTTTTATACGGGACTGGTGCGACTCGAACGCACGACCTAGCGCTTCAGATTTGTGTAAGTTTCCTTACTCTCTGGACTATACCTTCACCGTAGAAAACTATTACAACATTGTAATAATGCTGTCATAAATTATCTTTAGGTGGTAGCCATCTAGTCTCTACACCTTCAGAAATTAAACATTAAGTTACTGTTTAGACTTGGGCTTAATTCCGCTTGGCTCGGTATTGCCATAAAGCATAAGACTTTCAAATAAGTTTTTAGATAAATCTATATAACTTCTTAGGTTTCACCGAATTTGACTACATTCACATACTGAGTTTCCTCAATAGTGCCCGATTTTCAGGAGGCGCTCGCTCTATCCAACTGAGCTACAACCCCATAGAACTATTATCTATCACCAAACTATAATAGCACTCTAGCTTTGAGATAAATTAACAAAAGCAGTAACTATAATTTTCAATGATCAATTGTCTAAGCTAAATTACCAAATATAATTAGACTTCCACATTTCATCCCAAGGTTTTCCCCCAATCTCCAAACCACAAGAAGAGCTATTGGCTTTGAGTATAGTAGTTGATTTCCCAAAATCTAATTGACGTAACTCTAAAGTGATGTCACCCTGCATTGTATCTCGACAACAAAATATTAAACCATCTAGGGTTGGTGCCCTCAGAGGTGTTCCTGTTTTACTAGTAGTAGCAGTAAACTCAACTTCATAATCATTATTTCGTGCCTGCATTTTCCAGCTACCCCAGGGCTGAATTTCCCAACTTACCTGAGAATTCCAGGGTACAAACTCGTAGAATTTGCCTTTATAATGGATACCAATCATCGCCACAGATTCCATCCACCATAATACACCCCGTCTTCCACCACCAGCAGTTAAAGCTAGATCGGGTTGGTCATCAAAACTATTACAGTTAACCCAGAACCATTTTTGTGGGAAAGCACCACCCCAGTTTTTTTCACTATAAGCAGGTTCATCCTCAAAATCATAGCGTTGACCATTCCAGTATATAAAGCCAGTTGCTAATCCATGAGCCATGAGTATTTGCCATCCTGGTTCAAATATCTGTAGTTGAGATAGCCATCCAGCTGTTGATTGCTGTCTTTTTCCAGTATCACCCCAACCGTATATCGGTTTAATTTTATATTCCCATTGGCAGTATTGACCTGTACCTGGGTCCTTAATAAAACCTTGATTTAAAATATTAGTAGCTTGATAACCGTTTTTTATGTGTAGTGTAAATTTTTCGGGAGGAAGGAAACCTGGTTCAGTAGTTAGATAATTAGTTAAATCATTTTTACCCCAATGTCCAAGTGCAAGTTTATCTCGATCTGCCCAGAACTTATTAACATTAGGAAAAGTTCTACACAGGTATTCGTCATCAGGACCTAATATCTGTGCTGCACCACCACTATGATTTTTCTCACCAGTAGGGTCTTCTATAGAATACATGAAAGCAAAAGTTTGTTTGATTCCACTTAAGGTAACCCGGTAGTACCAACCTTCAAAAAAACGGCGATCGCTATGATCCCAGTGATAACCACTATGGGGTGTCTGATTTACTAATAAGGGGTTTTGGGTATTATTTATCATATAGGTCAAATGTATTTATATTTACTAGTATGAGCGATCGCTTAGATATTAGTTATGCTTACTCTATTTTGAAACTTCAGCCTGATGCAACTCCGGAGCAGGTTAAAAAAGCATATCGTCAACTAGTAAAAGTTTGGCATCCCGACTGTTTTACAGATTTACAAGAAAAGCAAGAAGCAGAAGATAAAATTAAGGAAATCAATGATGCTTATGACCTGATCAAATCTTATCAGGAAGAACTTGAAGATACATCATCGACTACAGCAAGACAAAACTCTTCGAGAAATACTTCAAATTCTACATCTTCAAATACATCAAGGAATAATTCAACTAGAGTATCTACTTCTCGTGCTGATGCTAAAACCTTTTATGAATGGGGTATAGAGAATCTTAATAATGGAGATTACGAAGAAGCGATCGCTGATTTTACTAGAGCAATTCGTTTAAATCCCAGTTATGTGGAAGCTTATAAGTCTAGAGGATATGTTTGCTCTTTACTTGGATATGAATATCGAGCTAGTGCAGATTTAAGTAAAGCGGCACAGTTAGAGGGTTATTCTAGTTACTTTAATAGGCAAACTACTTCTAGAAATAATAGTAGAGGTAAACGTAAAAATCAGAATAGAAGTAGAAGTAAAAACACACAATGGAGAACGCGAGTTGTTTATCAACGTCCGTCTTTATTCAAAAAAATTTGGTTGCAAATAAAAGCTTGGTTCAGGTCAATAATAAGGTAATCTTTACAATATTAGGATTATTTACTTCATAATTGATTAATTTATATTTATTTTTTTTGAGTAATGTCACCAGAAATCACATTGCTTTAAAAGTAGTTCATTTTCAAATCAGGTGATGATAACTTACATCCAGGCACTGAAGGAAGAACTATTTCTCTGGTTTAAATATCCGATAATATTTAAAATTAGAGCTTGTGCCTCCCGCTCTAATTAATAGCAATCATTACTCCAAAGGTATGTAAATCAAGTTATACAGACCAAGGGACCCAAAGTAAAGTAAAGCAAAAGTGTTTTTGTCATAGATTTTTTGAATATCAGAATGGAGGTGTTTAAAACACGGAAGGTAACCCTGTATGGTATGAGATAGTTGGTTGTACATACGGTAGTAAATATTGATTGTTTGATCAAATTTTTTAGCCCACCTTTATTTTTAACTCTCCTAATTTTCTACTTCTTTAAATCGATTACATTATTAATATACCGCCAGTAGCTGTTGAATTTACTCGTCACAGCTGTTGGTGGTTAGTGTTATTTAGGGCTTACTTTAGGTAGTTGGTGGTTTAATATGTAAGTGCTTGTGCCTGCATTAATTAAATATTTCCTGTAGATTGTGAATATTCAATAGTGGATAGGGAACGGTTTATAATCACATTCGCAAATATACCAATTATTTTGTTTGACTATTCTCAAATTGCACATTTTATAACCCTTATATGACAAGCCTTTTAGCGAAACTAAAAATCTGTGAGTTTCATTCGTTGCAAGGTGGATTTGAATTTTGAATTCCTACCTTGTAGGTCGCTTACATGAAAATTAGGGTGTTGATAAATTTAGGCTGCATTTCAACTATATTTCAACTATATTTCAACTATCGGGTTTTTGGTCTAAATTATGTGCTTGTTCTATAGCGGTTTTGTTTCTAGTTATAGATATAAACGGTTGCAAATTTTCTATAGATATACCGCTTAAAATACTTAAATTCTCCAGATCGATTCCTTTCATCAACATTTCTACACACCAAGTATATTTAGCTTGTTCGATGATGGGGAATTCTCCTTGGGGAGTAAGTAAATCATTCGTGACACTTATCCAAATATTCCCTAACTCTTCTGGGGATATAGGTTGTTTTTCCTGATTGATAAAAATTGCTGGTTCTTCATCTTTACGACTTTTTAGCCATGCAGTCAAAGGATTATTAAGTGCTGTACCATAGCGAAAACCCATAATCCAATGATTAAGGGGTACTTGACGAACAGCACCATGATTGATTTGTAAGATATGATTTTGAGACTCACTCACAGAATGCGATCGCTGTAATTTGATAATCTCATCAACAGATAAACCAGCACCAAATAGTACATATACCAAAGCATACTCTTGTTTACCTAACTTTTTTGCACGCCTAAATAGCGATCGCACAAGATTTGCAGGTAAATCCTTTATCTTAGTGTTATGAGCTATATCGCTATCAACTGTATTTTTCTCTATAGAAAGCTCCCTTGGGGATGAAATAGCACCCTGCAAAAAAAGTTTTAATACACTTTCTAAAAAATCTTCTTGTCCTTCCCAGAGGGTATCCCCTTCACTAGTCGATTTTATAATAAAGTAACCAAGTAATAATCCATTTAGCAGACTAGCTAATTTGTTTGGAGAAAAATGAATCGAGTATCCTTTATCTTCAATTGTTCTTGCTAAATGCTGAGCTAGGTATTTATTCGCTTGAGTCAAACCTTGTCCCAACGCTAAACGGTTTTCATAAGGATATTGTCCTGCTTCTCCAACAACAGAACGTACTAATTCTGGAACTTGCTCCAAAGCTTGTAAACTATCTCGTGCATATTCATGCAAAGCTTCAGCAACATTATCTTTCGACTCCACCTGCTCTATCCAAGTTTTACCAAGTTGAGCAAATACAGCAGCATCTTCCATAACTGCTAATATTAAACCGTGCTTATTCCCAAAATGACGAAATAAAGTTACTTCATTTACCTGAGCACGTTCTGCTACTGCTTTCGTTGTGGTCTCGGTAACTCCTTTTTGAGCAAATAAATCTAGCGCTGCTTTTATCAAACGAACTTTGGTTGATTCCCTTTGAGTGGACATAAGTATTATTCAGTAAATGTTAATTAGAAATGTAAATTGCTTATATCAATTGCTTATATCAATTGCTTAATAAGTATGCTTATAAACTTTGTATGACAATATCTATAAGTATTTCGACGAAATCGACAAATTGACGAATCTTGAAATTTGCCGTCAATCAAGTTACTCATTAAGTCCCTCAAACCTAACAACTAAGAACCTGTGATTTAAACCATTTTATACAAATATACAGCAAATGTAAGTGTCACTTGCATTATTTTCAGATACTTGTTAACCTAAGAATGTAAGTAGCACTTGCATTTGTAGATAGGCTACAGTTTGCTGGGTAAATGAGCGGTTAATATATAATTTGTCAGCAAGCGTAATCCCTACAAACAAGACTTTTACAAAGAATCTACACGAGCAAATAAAAATATATTCAAGATTTTCAAGGACAAAATTAATGACACAGCAATCAATTTCCTCCGAGAATCAGGAAGTTATGAAATTCTCATGGGAAAGTGCAGTATTTTTCGCGATATTTCATGTTTTAGCGCTATTAGCACCTTGGTTTTTTTCCTGGTCAGCTTTTGGTGTAATGATATTTTTACACTGGTTGCTTGGTAGTATTGGTATTTGTTTGGGATATCATCGTCTTCTGAGTCATCGTAGTTTTCAAGTTCCCCAATGGTTGGAGTATATTTTGACAACCATAGGTGCTTTAGCGATGCAAGGAGGACCTATGTTTTGGGTTGCAGGACATAGATTACATCATGCTTTTACAGAAGATATAGACAAAGACCCGTATTCTGCAACAAGGGGTTTTTGGTGGAGTCATATGTTGTGGGTACTTTATCCCAAGGATGAATTCTTTGAGTACGAGCAGTATAAAAAGTATGCTCGCGATTTAGATAAGCATGCTTACTATCGTTGGTTGAATAAGAACTTTTTGTTGTTGCAGATTCCTTTAGGAATACTACTTTACTTATTAGGTGGATGGTCTTTCGTTGTCTATGGTGTATTTCTCAGAGCAGTTTTACTATGGCATAGCACCTGGTTAATAAACTCTGCGACACATCAGCAAGGATACAAAAACTTTCAGATTAACGACGACTCCCGTAATCTTTGGTGGGCTGCTATTTTTACTTACGGTGAAGGTTGGCATAATAACCACCATGCTTACCCCCGGGTAGCAAAAGCTGGATTGCGTTGGTGGGAAATAGATATGACTTGGTGGGCAATAAAATTACTTCAATTATCAGGTTTAGCTAAAAAAATTATCATGCCATCGGCTACAGTTAAGGCTAAAGGCTAACATTTTTCATTACATAAGCTGAACAGTAGCAATAACCAAAATTATCTTGTCCACCTACTTATATAAGACAGGTATCACACGGACAAGATTATGTATTTTGCAACCAGTATTAGACAATATTTTGGATAATATTTTGATATTTTGATATTTTGATATTTTGAAAAATACGCCGGTTTGTATAGTGGATCTTATCTATCCTCTACTGTTTGAATTAATTTGAGAAATGACCTGTTATACATTTGATTTATATGATTATCAAAAACCTACTTGATCTATTTGACCTATAGGTTATGCGATCGCTTACGGTAGGTCTTTGACCATCGCAATTATTTCAAAGAAATTATATTCAGGAAGAAAAATTAAATATAACACTACTAAGAATATGTTAAACCCAAGGTAAAATCGGATTTTTACGATAATTTTTCACGATAATTTTTTACGATAATATTGAATCGGCGCACTATGGTAAATTCCCATCCACCTTACGCTCTAAATCCGGGGGATAACCATAACAAAACCCCAATAAAGTAAAAATTTAGTAAAAAGTTGAAGTTTCTTTGATGATGAGAGAGTTTATTTGTGTGATAAAATGACATTCTCATACTGATACAATACTTTTATAATATTCTTGTAAATTATGAAGCGACGACGAAGATACGTTTAAAATGCATAGCGAGTTAATGCAATACCACCATTTCACCTAAAGATGGGTAATAGAACGTATTTCCGTAAATAAGTCAGCAATAATTTTAATTCGCAGTAACTTATATAACTACATCAAATATTTTTTGTGATAGCTAGCGGTAAAATACATCTGTTATATTGCAGAACTTCAAAAGCCCTATATTTCTTATATTGCTTATATTTCCAAATTTTTATATAGAGTGAAATATCAACTCGAACGCTGTTAACAGCATGAGTTGCTCCAGATTGAAGCTTCTTCCATTACAGATAATTTATTTACATATGAACGCTACACAAGAACAGTTAAAAGAAAAAATTCAACAAGCCTTAAGCGCAGCCTTTGGTGAAGAGTATGCTGAAACTGACCCTATCTTAGTTCCTGCATCCAACCCTAAATTTGGTGATTATCAGTGTAACGTATCCTTACCCCTAGCCAAAAAAATCGGACAACAACCCAGAGCGATCGCGCAACAAATTACTGAGAAATTAGATGTATCTGATATCTGCGAATCTCCAGAAATAGCTGGACCTGGTTTCATCAATCTGCGCTTAACAACACCATATTTAGAGACTCAATTAAATAACATCCAGGCAGACCCCAGACTTGGTGTAGAAAATGCCAAAAATACTAAGCGGGTGGTAGTAGATTTTTCCAGTCCTAATATCGCTAAAGAAATGCACGTCGGACATTTACGCTCGACTATTATTGGAGATTCTATCGCCAGAGTTCTGGAATTTCGCGGACATGATGTGTTGCGATTGAATCACGTGGGTGACTGGGGTACGCAGTTTGGGATGTTAATTACCTATCTACGGGAAGCTTACCCAGATGCACTGACAACAGCAAATGCTTTGGATATTGGTGATTTGGTAGCTTTTTATAAAAAAGCCAAACAGCGTTTTGACGAAGATGAAAAATTCCAGGAGACAGCAAGAAAAGAAGTCGTCAGATTACAAGCAGGTGCAGAAGATACTATTAATGCTTGGAAACTGCTTTGCGAACAGTCCAGGAAAGAATTTCAAGCCATCTATGATTTATTAGATATTCAAGTTACAGAAAGAGGTGAATCTTTTTATAACCCCTTATTACCAAGCGTAGTCGAAGATTTAGATAAAATCGGTTTACTAGAAGAAAACCAAGGAGCAAAAGTTGTTTTCCTAGAAGGATTTACTAATCGGGAAGGAGAACCGTTACCCCTAATTATCCAGAAAACTGACGGTGGTTATAACTACGCAACCACAGACTTTGCAGCATTACGCTACAGGTTATACAAAGACGAAGCCAAAAGATTAATTTACGTCACAGACGCTGGACAAGCAAACCATTTTGCAGGTGTATTTCAAGTAGCGCGTCGTGCTGGTTGGATACCAGAAGATGTGGATATAGTCCACGTCCCCTTCGGTTTGGTGTTAGGGGAAGACGGTAAAAAATTCAAAACCCGTTCCGGGGATACCGTCAGACTGCGGGATTTATTAGACGAAGCAGTAAAACGCGCTCGTAACGATTTAGAAAAGAGATTACAGGAAGAAGCACAAAGAGAAGAAACAGAAGAATTTATTGCTAACGTCGCTCAGATAGTTGGTATCAGTGCAGTCAAATACGCTGACTTGAGTCAAAATCGCACAGGTAACTATAAATTCAGCTTCGACAAAATGCTTGCTCTCAAAGGTAACACCGCACCCTATATGCTCTACGCATATGCGAGAACCCAAAGTATTAGTCGTAAAGGTGATATCGATTATGAAAACATGGGTGATGATATCAAAATTACCTTAAATGAAGAAGCCGAATTTAACCTAGCAAAACATATTTTGCAGTTAGATGAAGTAATTATAGAAGTAGAAAAGGAATTATTACCCAATCGTTTGTGTGAATACCTATATCAACTCAGCGAAAAATTCAACAAATTCTTTGAAAGTTGTCCAGTCTTGAAATCAGAAGAACCAGTCAGGACATCACGTTTAGCATTGTGTGACTTGACCGCAAGAACCCTGAAATTAGGATTATCTTTATTAGGTATTGAAGTTTTAGAAAGAATGTAACGGATAATAAAATCTACCCTAAAGCAGGCTTATTGTTCTAGTGTCATGCACCAAGCGAGTTTTGTGACACTTACGTAAGTATTGTAGGGTGCTGTGACACTTTGACTAATTCCAGAACGTACTAATAATAATGTTTTTAGTGTCACGCACCATCCGAGTTTTGTGACAATTGCGTAAGTCCTAACTAAGAAGGATTTTTACGATTAAACCCTAATTTATCAGCCCTTGAGTCTCAGTATATTTTCCGCCATTCAAGTAAGATTCCTATATCATTTATCATGTAGGGAGCATCCCATTTTTGCAAAAATACTCTAAATTGTCATTCTGAGCGTAACTAAGTGAAGCGTTCGCTAGCGTGTCCGCTAGGACTCAGAATCTCCGAGATGCTTCACTGCGCTACGCTTCTTTCAGCATGACATTAAACTTGCACATTTGGGATGCTCTCATCATGTAGGCGTTTTTATTCCTTACTTCCCAAGCTCTTCTAACCAAACCTGTAAATCAGACATACTGCTAAAATCAAGCAACTCTTCCCCAAGATTTTCTAATTGTTCTAGGGAGAGAGTTTCAACAAGTTGACGTATTTCTTGGGGTAACTCTCCCACACGTCGATTTAGTAGACGGAGAATAAGTAATTGTGCTTCTGCTTCTCTTCCTTCTTCCCGTCCTTCTTCCAGTCCTTCTTGTTTAATGTCCCGATAAACTTGGGTTTCCTTAAAAGTAATTCCTAACATTCGTTCTACCTCGCTTCGGCTGAGTTGCTCAAATCTGTACGCTATTATTGTCGTGATTAAATCTATTATTGCTCGACTTGTAATTTCTGGCTGTTCGTTGGAAGAACGTGAGATTAAATACCTAGCCTCTTCGGGTGCTTGTTCTTCATCTACTGTAGTCAGAACCATCAGCGCTACCCAAATGGGTAATTGACGAATATCTCCCAGTTCATCCAAATATATTCTTTGAAATTGCGGAATCGCGATTAACCCGCGATAGGGATAAATATCATCCTGTTCGATATTGCGAGAGGGATAAATTATTACTATTTGCCAGTCGTTAAACCTGTCACGGTTACGATAGAAGTATAGTGAAGATTCTGCAAATACTCTTTCATAAAGTCTTTCATCCTTTTGAAACTGCACCTCACAGAAATATACAGCACCAGGATTTTCATTCTCAGGTGGCAAAAATACCCCATCAATTTCAAATTTTGGTTCCTTGACAGCTACTGAATCAAATTTATATTCTGATCCGTTTTCTGGTGGGCTTGTCAACAATTCAAATAGTAAACCTGGATATTGTTGAAAAAGTTTATAAAATATTGAATCTCGGCGCATTAAGTAATTTTATTGATTTTTTGATTATTAATGAACTTTATTCTTAAATGTTTATTCATTGTCCCTTGTATCGTAAAGCTTTGCTAGATTTTCACGTACCTTAATAGTGCGAGGATGATTTTCCCCAAGCTTTTGCTTCATAATTTCTAAAGCTTGTAGGTACAAAGGTTC
>ERZ1740062.441-NODE-441-length-23436-cov-10.648219_pt1 | contig 23436 bp, 16 predicted proteins | sample MGYA00581741_ERZ1740062 | MGnify/ENA primary metagenome ERZ1740062 (study PRJEB43018, sample SAMN04849747) | marine metagenome | isolation source: floating plastic debris | place: Pacific Ocean | collected 2008-09-01 | study: EMG produced TPA metagenomics...
CTGCCTTCTGATTGGCCCAAATGGATTTACTCCTCTATTCAGATCCAGCTCTATGCAAGAGCATGAATGTTCTTGATCCCTTTTGCCTGCGGCGTGAACAGTTGAGGGGGAGCAACTCCAATGCAGGCAAAATGGATCAAACTTGATCTAGATATGATTATCATATGGCCATCAATATATTGCCTAAGAGATCAGTACCTATAATTCGGAAGGTAAGGCATCTTTATGCATTATTTATACAATAATAAAAAAATGCAACAGAGGTAGGCCTACACGGCATAGCAGAGTTAAATAGCGTAAAGTAGCTACAGTGTACATGTAGGCTAGGCTACATGAGCATGATTGCTCCCGAGTTCTTCCCAGTTGTATCATGGCTTGTATGTCCTAGGTTGATCAATATCCCGATGAGCGTTGAAAACCCCCTCACTGTGAAATCCCTAGACTCTTACTCTCGGATCATTGAAATCTGTGATACCGCACAGTACACGGATGATTCAACATTTTGATTGGCCTATCATGTTGCTTAGCCAATCAAAACCTTCAATACTGTAATTCAATGGCTGATCACTCCAATAAGACCTATGAGGAAGTAATGATTAATGTGATGTTTAAATATAACACATACAAGCCATATCGGATCATTGAACAGTTGAATACAGTGAGCTGTAGTGTGCAGTGCTGTGCTGAATTTTTTTACTCAGGGGATATTACATGTCTGATACAAGATCATCATGCTGCCCAGTATTACTGAAATGGTAAGTAACATCTGACTGTCAACACTAGCTCAATATCAGTTTGATAAAGCTCAATTTATCACATGCCAAAGGCATTGCCAAGACGTTGCATGAACTATCATGTTGCCAACCGGATAGGGATGGATATTGTAGTTGATAAGTTATAATTGAATTGTGTATTGTTATAGTTGCAGAGAATTCCTTCTGCTAAGATGGACGACCAGGAGGAATCTATCTTGATACCAATCAGGGAATATGAAAACTATAGGAATATATTATCACTGCAAGACAAGCAATCTATTATCAGAGACCTCCAACATTTACTGATAACAAAGGAAGAGGATTTAAAACGGTATAAGGAGAAATGTGAGCAAACTGAGCTGGTTTTAAAGAGGACACAGAACGCTCTGGATAAGCGTATACAGATAGAGCAGACACAAATAAGTCTGCCCCTCAGACCTATATCCAGACCTCAGCCAGGCTCTGTTCAGTTAAACAGACCAGTAGCGAGGACTAGACCTCAGCCTGCTGCCAGTGTACAAGTTGTGTCTCGAGCACTCGGAGAAGCTGACCCAGTTAAAAGTGACATCCCATCAGCATCCATGCCTCATCAGTCAAGCAGACCAAGCTTTATAGACGATACCTCCTCTCTAAAATCACTGCCTATAAATTTAGGAGTGGGCACTCCTGGAATGTCTACAGCCTTACTTAGGCGGCTGGTTCAGGAAAATCTTAAACTCAAACAGCATCTGGACAGAGGACACAACCCTAAAGCATCTAAGGTTGGTACTTGTAATTTGATGATGTACGGCACTATTTACCGACACTGAAACAAATGCATTGGAATGCTGACCCGCTGACACTAAATCAATACGAGGCTCATTATTTTGTTGTAGTCTGACGTGTTCTTGTGATTTATTGATCCCAAATGTAAAAACTAAAGGCTCCTTACCAGTCTCCTCACAAAAGAACATGCATTGTACTGTTATTAAATTTTTTGCGTTCTTTTTTTTACTGCAATTTCATTGTACTTATTAATATAAAAATGTAATCTGGTTTAAGATCGCAATGCTTTGTCTCTCAACAGAATGCGGTTAATTTGGAGCGAATTAATGAATTGAAACAAAAAGTGGAAGAACAAGAAAAAATCATTGTAGAACTATCCAACACACCTGGTAACGAAGGAAAACAAGCAATACTTGAAACTCTTTCAGAAAAACAAAAACAGGTGAATATTATTTATCTTAACTTATCGCATATTGCATATATGTATAATGGCGCATAAGGCAACAACTGAATCGTCATGAAACAGCATTATGTATTATAGCATAACTTGGTATATTTTAATTGTGTGGTCATTATTGTTTTAACAAATATTGACTATTTCTTTTTCAGGTCCAAGAACAACTTGACACAATAAATATGGATAAAATTGTAATTGAATCACTGAAAGAAGAGAATTCAAGAGTCAAAAGAGAAAAGGAAGATGTGGAAGGACTATTAGTACAATACAGACAATTTGAGGTTTGTGTTTTGGGTCTTGACATCATAATTAGCCTGTGATGGGTCATTTTTATCACAGTAAGCATTTCCATCAGTCATATTTTTGTCTCTCCAAGAATACAATGATCACAATATCATGTAACATTGGGAACCGCCTCGTCATCATCATCATGGGAAAACATGATGATTTTCTTCCTTATTTACGTTTCTATGTTACTACAAAAGGATTTGTGACATTTTATCGTTGTCAAATGACTCTGCTGAGGCGTCATAGCCAAGGCTTTGTTATTTCCTCATCAATAAGCATGAAATTGTAGCCTTTGTGACCAATCAGCCTTCGAGAGAGTAAAGCCGGATTTTGAGTACACGATACTGCGAATCAGCTGTTTTGCTCATAGGAAATGTGATTAACTGATGTTAATTTGTGATTTTGAACATGAGGAATCTTGTTTTTGTAACTGGAGTTCATCTGTTTCTTTTAGACTACAGCTGATGAAAATAATGAAAAGATACTTGAATTGGAACGTAAATTGAGGGAAGCAATAGAATCAAGAAAATCTGTTGAATCTAAGGTAAGCAATTGGTCAAGCATTAGCGATGCCATATCAGGATGGTTGTCCTCGCCCATTATTAGGAGAGATTTGGTTAGGATTTGCCCTTGGTAATGGAACCAGGTGGATACATACCATTGGCTGATGAATTCAGAAGGTGGTCAGAATGTGGATCATGCTCATTAAATTTATTGATGAGTTTCCTTGTTGTGCTTATTCAACCATTCATAAGCTACTGAATTATGTTATGTTGGAAAAACTGAGTGAAAAAAATGCAGGATTCCCTTTTTACCTAGCTATATCCTTCTTTGGGACTTAGGCCTCTTTTTCGCCCACTTTCTATTCATGTGCTTAGTGATTGTCACCCACATAGCGGTACCACTCCTAACTGCTGACTAATGTAACTAGTAAACAATGCCAGTCACAGGAAATTGATGATTGAATAAACAAACAATAGTGGTTTTTAACTTTACTTTGATAACGGCATTGGATTTCAAAATCGCGTTAAGTTAACCCTTCTTATTATTCTTACATTGTAGAACGAGAGTTTACGAAATGAAATAGAAACTATAAAACGAAGTATGGAGAACATAGTGCGAGAAAAAGAGCTGATACAGAATAACTATCAACTTCTTATGGGACAGGTAAGCACATTACGTCAGTCTTGTAGACCATAGTTGAATAATACTCATTGAACTGCTGTACTTGTCATCCCATCCCTAAGAATTTCAATTCGAGATACGGGTGTATTTACTTATGAGATAGGAGTCTACACTGGAACATGATGGTAAATGAAATGATTCTGATTGTAAAAAATGTGATTGTGAATGATGAATTCATACAAGGAAATAAGGAAACATTGGGTGTAGTTAATAGCTTGAAAATGTCAAGTTTACAGTCTATGACAGCAAGATAATAATTTATCGCTTGATGAATCAACCAATTTCCTTGAGATTACGTTGCTATTAGTATTACAAGAGTGCCAGGCCTTGAACATTATAATGAACATCCCATCAATCTTGAACGGTGTAATTAAAGATAGCGCTCTTTTGTTTTACAGTATTCTAGAGGACCAGCTTTTAAGCAAAGGACCACAGCACCTCCAAGCCCTATGGTTACACAATCTCAAGCTAACACCTCACCAGGATACAATATGAGTCAGTTATACCAGGATGCCTCACGCTATCAAGCTCGAGGTCATCATATGACCCAACCCCAACAGATGCAATCCCGATCACATTCACCCTACTCAAGCCATACTCAACCGCAAGTATTAGGTCAACAGCATGATCAACCTCACCGCATGTCACAATCCTATGCTGCTGCTTCTTCATCCAGTGCCACCCACCAACCGCCACAACCTACAGGACGTAAATCTTACAAATGTCCAAGATGTGATAAGATTTTCTCTGTCCTCCAAGATTATAGAGACCATATCAAAATATGTCTCAACAGTTAGCTTTGTAATTTTCTTTTTCAACCAGTCAGTATTGGGATGTTTTTACCATTACACATGGATTGATAGTTTTTCATGCCTCTCAATATCAAAATATTGATATCCTGATTTTGGTGCTGTCATCTCATGTTATTTTTTCTTGTAAATATTTTTGTAATTTTTACCTTGTAAAGGTCTTTAATTTATTTCAGTAAAATATTTCATTAATATAACATTATTTCAGTAAAATATTTCATTAATATAACATTATGCACATGAGCATTAGAAGCTGGCAAGGTGACTTGATGTCCGAAGCAACCATAAACCTTCATAATCGTTTAGAGGGAATCCTTCTCCATTACACCGTATTGCCATTGTCAGTTAGATAGCTTTAGAATTGCTCAGGCAATATCAATCTTTATGACGAAGACTCCACTCACAAAGAAATATAAAGCTGTCAAACCAAATAGAATGATGTATCCTAATCCAAGCTCGCAGTCAAACTGCTCGAAGAAATCTAGAATAAATCCACCGATAGGAGTAGCCAACACTTGAGGCAGAATCAAAGCCTGCAAAGGAAAGTGCAACACGTTATGGTACCTGTTTGCAGTTGTCACATGTTTATAGTAAATAGTAAACAATATTCACGCATGTTTTTCGTGCAATATTTCATTTCCTTGTTTTAATATCACGTTTCTCCGCTTGGACAAACAAGTATTCACCGACACTGGTCTTGTAACTACCATATACAGTCACATTCATGTGTGCGGCTTTACTTTAATAATACACGCAGCTGATCACCAGCTTCCAGTCAAATCATCGTGACAATCAAAGGTATAATGACGTATAACATTACCTGGTTCCATACTGCAATATCTTTGGCCTTATCATGATGTGTAGGAAGAATATCCAATAGGAGTGCAAAGTCTACAGCCAGATAGGTTCCATAACCAATACCTGTAATGTAATGTACGACATGGCTAAATATAGCTATAGGAATTTATTACGATAAGATAAGGCTTCAGACTTAGTTCTACAATTTCAGCTGTCTTTAGCCAATCTTATAAAATTTGACAAGTCTACTCACACACGTCATGCCAGTATAATTTGCAGATAGACTTTGTGACTTTAAACCTTGCATGACTATCAGATGACTTAGTGAAGAATGGTCGGTTGTCGCGAAACGTGGACATGACGTAAAAAACCAACAGAATAAAATGGTGTTATTGATGGGCCAGTATTGCTTGCACATTTTATTGTACTTACCGCTGAGAAAAATTAGACCAAGGGTGATGTAATAGGAATACTGTCCCCCTCTGATCACTGTGAACACCCCTGCAGATATACTCATCAAGATAGCTGCAACATAAAAATACTCTCTGTTCACAGCTTGCATATGACTAAAAACGTGAGAGTTTTAAAACGTGGGTGCCCAGATCAGGTCGTGTTGTAGGGCAGCCAACAAGGAAGTACTGTATTCTCTTAACTGATTAAGAATATTTGAAAGTGTGAACAATTATTTAGAAAATGAAACTGCTAAGAGGAAGTTGGAATCCCCTCATATATGTCATGGAGTCTGAGATATAAAGAAAGAGCTCCTCTTAGTATGATCGAAGACAATGCTTTTCTTGATAAATCTCCCTAACTAAAGTTACTTGAATGTTTCTCAATTCTTATCACTTAAATTCGCACATCTTTTTTGGTTATTGGTTATATTATTGTGTTTTCACCTATTCTACATTGGAGTAGGCTAGACTGTTTGTTCTACAGTCTACATTATTTGAGTATGGATTGTAGAACAGTCGAGGTCTGCGCTTAGAGAGCCTGAAATTGCTACAGGGAAGTTACCTTCAAATCAGCTGATATTTTATAATGAGCAGTTTGTGATAACAAAAAATTCAGGTACAAGTTAACCAGGAAGTAAACAGTCCAACTTGCCCAGGTGTGCAGATGAAGTGGGCCTGGTCACTAGGAAGCGCTCATCTTGCAAATTGCTATTGAGCGAATTCAAGATGATAATTATTTTTTGAAGGTTATAAGAGCTTTGCAATTCTTGATGACTGTGGGATGTAATGATCAGCTTTATTCATGATGACAGATGCCCCCTTACGAATAAATGTTGTTCCAAACTATACAAAATAAAGTCCCTCAGTGCAAGTTGGATATATCGTCAGAGCAGACTCTCTGCTCAGAGTTTAACGGAACGCCATCTGAATCCTTACAGAAATTAGCGGAATCAGTATGAGGAAGGTAATGGCAAATTTTTATTCACAGGCCTTGTCCATATTTCAATTCGGGACAAATACGTTTTAGCAATGATAGCAAGTAATTTTTCGACGATTTGTCGCTAGAACATGTAGGATAGTTATCAGTTACTGGTCAGAGCGGATACGAAATCACCGTAAGTAAGCAAGTAGGGAAGAGTACTTACATGCTATAATCACTAGAGGCTTTCTCCTTTTAATCCGGTCAGACAGAAAACCAAACAGTATAGAGCTACAAAATAGACAGAAATAATGGTGTCTAATTTGGAGATGTTGAGAATGAGGGTTTTGAAGTGCCTAATGTTAGTGGGTTTTGTGGGATCTAGTTATTCTTGTTGGTTTTAGGAGGTGCTTACTAAACCGTAACAGACACTCTCTGAGATGTATAGCCACAAATTTTAACTAGTAACATGTTTCACTTGGTTTGGTTTTTCAACCAAAGTCGTTATTTTTGGGTTTTCTTTCCTTTATAACATAGAAAATGAATTTAAATCAGCTACTTCAAAATTAGCAAAAATGGCAAAAATTAATACAATGAATACTCTTTGTGTAGCGATTGGTGCATTGAATAGCCATGTTATCAACTGTGTAATGTCCTGACTCTCTGCAACATTTTTTTGGCTGCCAGGCTGTATCCAATTTGTGCTAGATCAATCAGAGGTACTCTGGACACCTGGCAAATTAACAGGTCAGTCTGACCTACATGTATACCAATTCCATCGAGTCAGCAAGGTATTGAATCCCCTTATGGCCATGTCAGCCGCACACAGCATGTCTGCAGCCTCGAGACTTGAATCTAATCTCTGGGTATTCCATTCTCGTGTGGATTTGAATAAAAAGCGATGCTTTTGTGTCAAGTGGGAAGTTTGTCACATTGTATCAGATATTGGAGTAACTCCTTGATTAGATATTAGATATTTTGCAGCCATAAATGGTGTCCAGACCACTGGTGCTTATTTATAATGAAAACAGTGATGGAGCTTATGAATAGTATGGAAAGGTATGGCTGACCTTTTTGCTTTTGTTTGCATCCACTTACTTTCTTTCATCGAATTAATTAAATTTTTGTAGCATTTTTATGTAAACCCTGCCTAAACTTCCTTGATGCAGGTCTATATTACAAAAGCATATTTTCAATACTCTTTCATCTTTCTTTAGGAGGGACTGAGACTTTCTTGTACGGGCCTCTGGTCTACTAGTACAGCAACAACCTTATGAGTCCAGCAATACTCTATATCAATATAGCGATAACGATAACGTTTGGATCGCATTTCCTCCCCATCCAGGAAATTCAATTAAGTATTTATGCTTGGAATCTCAGCAAATGTTCAGATGATTGTTGTGTGACATTTGCATCCTTCCCTTCATCGATCTACCGAAAATGGGTGCCATGATGAGTCTTGATGACAAAAACCACTACCTCTTGCTCATTCTACAGTCTACATCCACGGTCAACTCACTAATAATTATTAGAATCGGTCACGGTATGTATGTCAGCTGCATTCAATTCAAAAGGTCGATCAGGAAAGTCTTGGTAGACCAGATCAGGCATTCTGAGCCCGGAATCAAACTTGGTCAAATCAAACCAGCTTTGAACTGTGACCAAGGATTTTTTTCTGTGACTCAACGCGGCATAAAAAGAAATAGTTGCAATTGTATCAACGAGGAAATCTTATTTGGCAATCGGGATTCCAGCAGTTTTTGTGAAACTTCATTTATTACCCACATTGGGGGCCTGGACTTATTATTTTTGTCATTCCGAACACCAAAGTAGTGTTACCATAGTGAAAGAAAGAATATAATGAGACAAGTAATACAATTTTTACCATACTGCGGCAGCAACCACAAGTGGCACCATAAGAATAGCTACAGCTTTTTCCTTAGACCAACATCGGGGAATGTGTACCATATCAGTCACCCAGTACTGTATGAAACTAAAACAATATGAGAACAGTCAACTTACCATAATAGACCAGGTTCGATTGGTCTACAATGGCACCAACTTGCAAACTAAGATACACGTATTATTGACTTGATTTTTAGCATGAATGGCAAAAAAATTTGAAATGAAACTTTCATTCAAAAGTAGAAGTGTACACAATCGCATTGCCACAAAGGTAAATAGGTAAAAAATAGCAGTTAGTCTACTTCCTGGTCAAGAATGATGATATTGATGCTAAATCAATATTTTATAACATTAACGCATTAATCACACCTTCTGAATAAACATACATGTACTTGTATTTCACATTTTCAAGCAATACTGCTGTTGAATCGAGGACAACTAGAAAGGTTGTTAGTACAGATGAAATTGTATGGTGTATAATTGGCAGCACATGGGTAGACTGCGCAAGTTTAGGTATTGAGTTTATCGGTATAGGTGTTGGAGTGAGCATGAGCAGTTGGCCATCTACTCGATTATAAAATGTTTGTACACTGCACCACAGTTCGTAATTGCTCTGTATGGTAAAAAAATTTGAACAACCACTCAGATATAGTTGAACCTCTGTAGAATAGCAATCTATTATTTCATTATTCACAGCTAATCATGTGTGCAAAACATTGGCTCTCACCCAAAACCAATCTGTACAAGGAAATAAAAATGCAGCTAACCGTGAAACAAAGCATAAACAGGCCTTTGTGCCAACTTCGCAGAACAGCAACATTCTTTTCGAACTACTTTATTATTTCAGAAAGTGTGGGAAACAACTGGTGAGAAATCTATGTAAGGGACTTCACTTCGAAACCCAAGTTTGTTTAACTTGATACATTGGGACAACTTTCAGCGGAGCTTTATTTTTAATAGTTTAGTCCTTGCCCAAATCAAAGTCTTGTATAAATGGCTTTGGCCCAGCAAAACTACCAAGAATGGATAATATCTGCACCAGATACGTCAATCGTTATGTATTTAGTACCGCTACGTCAACAAAATACATGTACATTAAATAATTTCTGGCAATATGCTGCTAAGTGGGTAATAGTGGAAAGATTCAATGAAGTGTTTGTGGGAGGATGAGTCAACTACTACTACTACTACGCCCACAACTTTATAAAACAGGATATCTTGTTTGCATGTACATGTTCCAAGAGTGCTGACACTGACGTAATCTCTTTGATACTAGTTTATGACTCGGAGTCAGAAAGGGCATGACTCTGAAAGGCCATGACATCAGGATGACATTGTGTGCAATGCATCTGCTAGTCATCATGTTCTTGACAGATAAAACTGACTATCTCATAAATTATACCCAATATCTGAGCTGGAGGGAGGCAACTTTTGATATGATAGGTATCAACAGTTTGTGGTTAATAACTAGCAGTAAAATTTTGATGGAATAGGTCGAACACCTGAGTCTCTCTATAATTTTATTCAGAATAGACTTGGCTTCAAATGTATGACAGATTTAGAAGGTGTGGAATCTGAACGTTTTTATGCGGTTTGAATCAGACTCATTTCTCTAGGGAGCAATATCATAACTACTCCGAAATGCAGTATTATTCTTAAAAATCAAAATCAATGTAAAGCTGAGGAAAGTAAATTACATACGTGAAAACTGTTGACACTCCTTGCTGCATCATGAAGCGGGTGAAGAACAACCATCGGAAATTACTATCTGAATAATGACATAAAAACAACAAACCAATCTCTAGAAAGTCAGTACATACCCTTATAATCTTGAAGAAACCCTCGTATTTTTAATTATTTCTAATCAGGTTTGACAAAGCCAGAATGAAACCAGTATGAAGAAGACATGGGTAAGCTTGCCCTTACAAAAAATCACTTTTTGCCAGTTGCTTGATTTCATAAGTTATGCTACCAGGAAATTGGAAACTCATCATGAAGAGTTGCATCACCATGCAGTCAAGCCAGCAAAAGAGCCATGCAAAAGATTCCATTTGTTAGCCAATGCCTTCAGGGAGTATTTTATTGCATATCTTATCAGCAGTGCGAGAACCATTTCCTTGTTCTCGCACACGGACAGATAAGTACAGAAGCGATGATATTTAGAAATTTTCGTCAGCATAACAACAGCAAGAAAATAGAGACACACACTATATTATACCAACGGGTGCTGCCATGTTTGCAGCCAAATTCTTATTTTCAAACGTATATGCAATGCATGTACATCATAAATAATCAAAATAATCACAGACAAATGCAGTAGTTGATGATTTGGCATTGTCCATGGGATGAAGCTTACACACTACACATGAAACTGCAAAGATTGTCAGTAAAAAATTGCTGTGAAAATCGCTGTCCATATAAAGCTGCGGAAAAAATTGTTGCATTTGTAAAAAAAAAGTGTAATGTGTATTGAAGATAACTGCATTTTTTGCAGTTTCGTGTGTAGTTTGCGAGGGCCTTAAATCAATCGCTCAGTAAAAGATCAGAAAGAAACCACTTGTGAGGAACGATTTTACACTCTTCATATACAGAAATCTTCAAATAGTCTATCTTTTAACTCAATTCAATTACCAATGAATATTTGTGGTGGCGATGCTGAATACAAAATTAGCCGTAGTCAGGAAGATGTCAGGTCAGCCACTATAACTCATCATCATGTAACTAAGAGGGAACAAGGAAAGGTGTGCAGACCACGTCACTCGTCAGTACACTCATTGAAAACACAAGTTCATACCTTCAGTGCCATATTTAGACAGTAAAAACAAAGGGCTAGGTCAATATACCAAGTTCCAGCTTCTTTCTTCCCTCTTGGCGCATGTTACTATGACACATAATAGTATAATACGGCTCTGTGAACTACTCATGGCAAACTCCAAAGGACAGTGAAGTTTGCTTTTCTATGCGACAAAGGTAAACTACCTCTTGTATGATGACTAGGAAATGTGTTTGCCGTAACTCACTGGATTTTTGTTCCAGTGGCCATAAATGCCGATGAATGTGTTTGGTCATTCAACTCAAGAGCGTTTGATAACCTTTCCTGACAAGGAAACAAATTGAATGTGTTACAATTCCAATTCTCGTGCTGGGAGAGCTGCTAGCTGAGCCACATTTCGCCCAGTTCTGTTCAGTCGGCTCTTTCTATTTGGATAATCAATCATTTATACACCAAGATTTCAAATGGCAGAAAATATACACGGAATTTTATTTAGTGCCTTCCTGACGAATTTATAAATTACCATACGCTGATTTTATAATTTTTTTGATATAAGCTATCATTGAGAGTTTTGCAGAAATCTATAAATAAATCAACAGGAAAGTAGACACTTCTTAGGCTGTTCAATGTGCAGCCAGTGGTCGATGGCTACTGGACCCATGATTGATTGGATAAATAACAGTTGGGACTGGGAGGTCATCAACCTTTGCTTATCTCAAACTCATTTCCACTGATTCGAATTTATTCAATGCAATGAGCTTTTCTAATCGGCAGACACCTGTTCCGGGTTTGTACTACAGCGTGGCATGCGATGCGACAACTTGTTATATAACAATGATTTGGTTGGTTCAATTTTCAACACAGATATTATCATCAATGGGATACTCGCTGCTCTAATTTAGATCCTACACCCCTCAACCAATCAAATGGATAAAATGATGAAGCTTTCTAATTTCACAACACAGTAACAGTTGAAGAGCGGCTTATTAACTTCCGTACTTTTTGTCCAATGAAGAGGAAACTAAAGTTAAGCCCGTTTTAATTGGTAGATTTCTGTACATTCCTGAGGAGATGGTTGATGAAGCGTTGATGGTTTTGAATGATGTGCTAAGCTGCAGGCGAAAAACTGGGCTGTTTATGAAAAATAAGATTGCCTAAATTACAGTATTAAGTTAGGCCACACTAATAAAATAACTTGATCTAGATGACCAGGCCTCCTAGTAGAGCTTTTACCATAAAATGAAACTTCAGCCAACAGCCAGCATAGTTTTACGACAAAGTAAATAAATAAAGTGGTGCCTCCTCTTTCAAATAACTCATAGAATGGGTCCAAATCTCCCAAATTACCAATAAAGCGGTGCGGCCTGTCGAAAATTGCCAATAAAATGGTACCTTCTCCTTGAAAATGGCATAAGAAACAAACACAATACACAACCTGCCCTCCAGCTTGAGTTGACCACTTGTGTCATCTAGATCAAGACATTTTATCACATTTTCAAAAAAATTAAGGAGCTAGACAATTTCTTATGGAGAAATTGAATATACCCATGGTGGGAAGAAAGTGCTAGTATTTTTGCTTCTTCAAGTAACTAACTAACTAACTAACTACATGAAACAACGATGGGTAGTTAACTTTTGAGATTTTCTTTATTATGGGACAGAGATATGTTTGTATAGGTTATTATCAAACAGCTGAAATAAACTCTTGCCAAAATTAATCAATGGCAAAGTGGGGATATGGAACCATTGCCAAGTTCAAATCTGCATCTCATGCTTGTAACATTACATCATGTTGCTCAGTAATGCCGCCTTGCATACCAGATGGTTTTGATCTTCAGTTTATTAGTGTGTGTATGTTTTTGTTTGGGTTATGACTTTTTTTTATTTCATGATCAAGATCTTTTTGCTGTAAGTTTCTCGATGTAATCTTCAAAACAATGCAATACCACATTTATTGCTCACACAAACAAAAATTGGTGAGCTGAATGGTAATTCTATCCATGCATTAAGTAACCAGGTCCGTTATACAACCTCAGCTCACATAAAAAAACATCTCCTCCACGGCTGGATTCCTCATGTAAGTCAGTGAGCTTGCTCTAATGAGTGATCAGGTTTCAACCTAGTCTGAAGGATTTTTCAAACCAAATAAATTAGTTTAATCCGCCAATAAACAGATTGGCACTCGAGATTTAAATAGGTAAAGCGGTGTTGAATATGTTAAGATGGGTGGTTCTTGCTGTCTAGACTCTCACCTATGTCTGTCTGCTAGAGTCTCGTAAAAGAAATCCAGCATGATATCAGTCTATTTGACAGCTATCCTTACCAGCAGCGAATGATTCCACCATACGATAGCAACAGCCAAATCAATGTTCCAATAGTGAACCTGAATGCAGTTGACTGAGAATTTGTGTCAAGTTGATATATTTTGCAAGTAAGGTGAGCAAGGTGTAGTCATGTTTCAGTTTGAATCAAACTGATTGGGAACCTGTTTTGTGTAATATACTAATATTGGCGATTAATTTTAGAGTTTTATTTTTGCAGCACTGCGATGAGCTGACTTGGCAGTATGGGTTTTAAAAACACCTGATATCAGGTTGTCCTGACAAATATCCATGATATTATGTAGTGGTGGAATTTACGGACCAGTCCCAAGTTTTCCAGGTTTTGAATCACGGGCTTTTCACAGTTTTAAGTGTGTATCCTACATGTCGAACAGGCATGCGCAATAATTTTGGATGGCTAAAAGGCAGCTTTCAATTCCCATACTAACACTACTTTCTTAAAATTACTGATTCACTGAATCTGGTACCCTGCCCCCTATGTCCTACGGTTATTATTTCCCAATTTTTTGTTTTCAGTGTAGACTGATATTGGGTGCCAGTGTAGCATACCTTGAAATGGTTCGAAGAATGCTCTCACATATTTTCTACAACCTGTAATCAGAAAACATTCAATGTGAGTATTTTGTAACTATGCTCCACTCAGATCCGAGGTATATATTGATGATCATGAATGAACATAGCAGAATTTTGTGGAATACCGAGAGTGCAATGCAAGATAATGTCACCAATCATATCGTACATATCGTAATCAGGATATTTCCTTATTGTTATTGTTAAAACTGAGAGACTCCGCAGAGTTGGTCCTGAGGCAACCAAAGTTACACGTATTTGGCATCACAATGCTCAAGGGAAACGCTTCCTGGAATGACCCCCAATCACTAAGGTCGACTAATTTTGTAAAGACAATGACAAACAGTACAAGGAAATAACCAGGTAATTTTTATAGGAGGGAATTTGCTTGGAGATGGAGATTAGCCTCCTGTACCCTGTGAAATGATTTAATCCTGCTGTAATCTCAAAACTAAGAACATAATAATGAAAGTTGGTTTGCAAGGAAGATAAACGAGTGTTTAGTAATGGATGATTTGGAAGTACCAGCAATTGGCTGGTGTAATTTGATTGTGAGGAAGTTATTAAAAGTTTATAAAAAACACAGTTTCTATTTCTATTGTTTCTATTCTAGGTCGGGATGCATGCATTATTATGCAACAAAAGATAGTCGAGGCTGGGGCGGGTTCTATTTTATGTCAATTTTACCATTATTTTGGTATCACTATTCATGAGGCTTGGGTTTGAACTATATGTATATAGATAAGTTTTGTGTACTTGTCGGGAAATCAGTTTCAAATTTAGTGATTTTTAAAGCATAAATAAAGTTTTAAAGTATGTTTTGGTTTGGTGAGAGGGTTGATCTCAAATTCCAGCCAATATCTAAAATAACACCTGATCTGTCAGTCCTTAACGCAGACTGTTTGTCCAAGACTCCTTTCTGAACATGGCACTTACTGATGAACTCATAATTGTGATGTATATGCGTTTCTGATGTTGTTGTGAGAGTTATCGTAACACAGAGAAGCACAACTCCACTAATTATTCCATAAACAGCATACAAACCAAGATCCTACAAAAAATGTACAGTAGAAAGTAAAGTAGTAGAAGATTTTTCAAACATCAGAATGGTAACACCGACTTGGTACAACTGTAACCTCTTCATTGACTGCCTTGTGCCTATATTGTGCATACTCATACAGAATGTCACGATATCAGTGGTCAATCTCATAGGTTGAGCATCATGGGGGGACAACTGCAAACATTGAAATGATGGAAACAGGGAATTTATTCCCAGGTGAAAAGGAGGGAGAGAAGGGGGATGATGATCCAGGAACACATAGTCAATCGTCCTGTAGTGATACAAAACCACTCAGTACTCCACTCCGCCAGGAGAAAGCTTAATATATGGAAGATCAGGATTGCTATCAAATAACCATCGACAACATGTTATAGACAAACATTCATGTACATGTACTTGTATGATAAAACACAGTTCAGCTACACTCGTAACCCGTTTTTGTGTGACCCTTGAGTGCAATGAGATAACATGTTACAAGCCAACATGTACAAACATTAAATTAAACAAATAATAAGGTGTTACCTATCCAAATCACTAGCACCACCAGGAAGTTTTTATTCAAATCAAAAACTGTCTCCTATAATAAACAGGATCCTAAAAGCAGCATCCTTTTAATTTCCTTATACAGCATTGTTTATGAAATCACTCTACCAATAGACCCAATACCAAATAACATTCGCGCAGACTGTTATGTATGCGGAAGTTTTTATTTACTTCAACTGTCCCTTTGTGACAGGTACGGTATTTAGGAGAATAATGATTCTCACATAGAAGGAAAGCATAATCATTCCGTTTTATTTTCAGGGGACAGCTTGGGAAGGCAATTCAGAGGATAAACTCATAGCAAGGTTTATTAACTAGAATTAATAATAAGGAAACTTCCTTATGACTACGGCAAAAAAGATGGCTAGCAATTAAATCATAATATAAAATAAAATATACTGTGGAATAAACTGGAGTAGGCAGGGACTTACGGATATGAACAGACCGAGGCAGGCACCACCTATGTTTCCAAGCAACACCATACCTCCCATCACTCCTGAGTTAACCCCTGTCAAAATGTGAACTACAATATTATGTTTTACAAACTTAGCTTGAAGAACTGAGGGTGAAGTAAATTTGGCTCTTAAGTGATTAACAAAATAACCCACATACAATAACAATATGCATGTCTCAAAAAAAAATACAGATAGCCATCTCAAATGATGTCAATCCATAAAAGTAATTATAACCTATTTAATACCTCTTATGTATCCATTCCATTCATCAATCTGCTTGCATGCTCCCACCCTTGTACAAATGCAAAAAAATTATGTAGTCCCAAACTACAACTGTTGAGATTAGATGACATTGAATAAACAGACAGCAGTTTTTAATTTTGAACTAAAGGAGGATGTGTTTTTGTTGCGCAGCTCTATATTATCTTGCCTCACTGAGTGGGCTGTTTTTAAACACCCCAGAACTATGTATCCGCCCCTCAGCTTTTCTAGGGAAAATCAATGAAATTGCATTCGTGCATCCTGGTAGAATCTAGGATGCAGTGTATTATTGCAAACCATAATCAGCCCCTAGCATTGTCATTACAATTTGTGAGTGTGTGAGCATTACTCTTTTCCTTGTAAATGTGTTGCATAAAAAGTACAAACAGCTGAACTTGACTAGTTTAAGTGCTTAAAGTTTATTTGTGTGGGGCCCACACAAATAAGGTTTAAGCACTTAAACTAGCTTCCTCTCAATTTCAACTCGAACAGAAATCTTTGCTACCGAGGGTCAAAATCTAGATCTAGATCTATTGTATGTTGACATTGTTTATATTTAGCAGTTACTGATGCCCAACAAACAACTGACAACTGTCTACTAATTGAACAAAAAGCCTGATTTCTATGATATATCTGTATACTTTATTATGTGTAATTTGTAATTTCAACTTGCAAACATTAACTCATAATCCTTCACTATTTTCCAGTGCGATTTTTTTTGTTTTCTTCACACCAGATCTTCTGACCGCCCTATTTAATGGGCCCCCTTAAGCTCGAGGGGCTTGTGTGGGGTGGTGACCCTATACCCATGCCCGCCCGGAATCGGCTTCTCTTTGCGAAGAGGCAGAAGGGGATCTTTAACCTGCATGTGGGTAGTACAAACACACAGTGGACCTCCGTGATTTTAAGTCCTGAATCATCTCATATTTTATGTTGCAAGAGTTATCCTCTCCTACATGAGTAATCGCTTGTTGAGTTGTTTTAGAGACGAATGTCTCACCTTTTCAAAAATTGCTGGATTGTCTCGGTTTTGTGTGTGTGTGTGTGTGTGTGTGTGCACCCAACCCCAATATTATATGCGCAAGCTACACCCAACATTTGCTTTGACCTCAATGTCCATGGTTTTGACTTAATGACGATGGAATAGAAATCTGTAATGGTTGTAATGATCTTTTAATATTTTTAATATTAATGATTGCCTCAGAACAATCATTATTACTTGACACACAAACATCAATAATGCACTTCATACTTAGAGCAGGAAGTTTTCGCTGATAACTCAGATTATCCAAACCTTTTCTAACCAATTTATCAACACCAATGCGGAAATTCTCACACAACCAGCAGCAAGAGATGGCCTCGAGAGGGGAATAACCGTTGATACTCAAGGGTCATTGTGCTTATCATTAGGTAGCCCTGGATGAATTCAGGGAAAATGAATATTTACCTCTTTGATCAGGGTGTGTTTTATCAGCAATAAGAGCATTGAAAGGAACAGCTATACCAGTGTATGTTATCACCGAGCAAAGATAACAGCCAACATAAGCTCCTGTAAAAACAAGCAAAATGAGAGTGTTGGCAGTTGGCATTATTGGTATCAGTTGGCATTGCTGTTATAGATTTTAAAACGGCTCATCTAATCAACAGAATTTTGCAATAAATTACTTCCCAATAATGACACTCAATAACTCAATAATTTTGATTATTTCTCGTATTAACTTCCTGAACTTTGGAAATGCCTGGCAAAATGAGGAAGATGCTTGATATTTCCCTAACCCTAAAAAGTTTCCTCTTTCAACTCATAAAAAATGAAGTAAGGCTACTGAAATATGGAAGCATAGCAACTCCAACTATTGCACAATTTTTTGAAGTGACACCAGCACATTTTACATCCATAATCATTCATGCATGTACTAAGTAAGAAATAGCCCACATATCACAGATTTTGCAGTGTTAGTACAATGGAAAGTGCTTGTAAAACTAGAATATCTCACCGGTGTAGCCGGAAATATTTCCTGATGTTATGTAGTTGAATAGCGGTATCCCCATAGACTCAGCCTGTGAGAGTCCACTCTTGCCTTCAATCTTAGTGTGAGGACCTCCCAATGTAAAATCTGATGGGTATTTAGTGTAGGGTTCGCACCTTCGAGCTGTTAAATTTGCCTCACACTGAATTTTCAAACAAAAAAAACGAAAAAACTTGCAAACTTTCAGATTCAATTTCGTGAACTTTACTGAATAGCTCAAGTGCTCAATATGTTTTGGGTAGGCGTTTGTGGCTAGAGCTATCAAACCCGAACCAGTCACTAACGCCTGCTTAAAACAGTTTGAGCACTTAAACTACTTTCTAAACACAATATTTTGTGCCAAGCCAAGTAAAATTAATTTGGCAAGAAACGTTTTAATTGCTCATCAATCCCATTTGGCCAACTCAACAACTCATTATGCATGCAACATCAGGAGACTGAACACAAATTCTAAGTTTATGGGAACAAAACAGCCTGAGGTTAAGATGTCAGTGACTCTCCAAATCTAGTATGCAAACAGAACTGAACTTACATCAATCTTTGTGGAGTTTTTCTCGAATGACAGATTTGATGTGCTGAGAGCCATCCCTATCAAGCTCAAGCTAAAATGTAAAAAACATGTATGGTATGCGCATCCATCAATTATTCTTTCTGATAAAGAGCAAACCTGTTTAATTCGAGAGTTTTGCCCTCTTGTAGAATAAGAGGATAACTCCAGATGTTTGCTACATCTAATACCAAAGAGGTCTCACCATAATAAAATGATTTGCTACTATGAAATTTTTCATGTACAAAAAATAAACTAAGAATATGTTTTAGTATAACGCAGGGATGGATAGAGAATATAGGAAATATGATGATTGTACATAAATGCATATCTGTTTCACAGTCCAGGGTTATTCATAGTAATGTACTGTACCCTCGGGTATGGGCGGAGATTCAATGTATCGAAACCCTTTTTACATATTAAAAATTCTTCTTACCACAGGAAAATGGCAGACAGCAGCATGACAGGCCTTCTTTTACCAATCCTTGTGTTGAGTCGGTCACTGACTAGACCAATCAGTGGACTGATAATCAGTGTTATAACTGCAATATCAATGCAGTGAATTTGGTAACAATAATTATCATTTGTGTTGTTCGTAAAAATGATCTACCAATAGATGGATATAATTTTTATGGCTGTCATCATTTATCAACCATAATGCAAGCTGTGCTACTTTGTATGCTCATTATTTTGAGAACAATCCAGCAACAATCTCTGTTGCAGTAATGTTCTTACTTCATGAATGAGTTGGGAGTAGTTACAATGACGTGGCCTAGCAGTGTAGCGAGAGAAACAAACAACATTCAGAGTAAGTGCTATTGTAAGTGTTACCGTATACAAATTCTTGGGACTGTTTCATTCACCTCTTTGAGCTTGAACATTATCACCGCCTCAAAGTCCCAACCCCTTGTTTCCATTTATTTTTATTGGAGAGGTTTCCTCAGGTTTGTATGCATACTTACTAGCACCAAGAGCCACCATCATTCCGAGTATAGTACCTTTGATTTGCTGTCCCACCATAGCCTCAACCTGAGCTGGTACCACTACAAGAACAGATTACTGACAGTAGTCATAACAAAATTAACCAAAATCTTGGATATGAATTTGAACATAATGCAGGGGTCAGGACTAACAGGCAGTGATGAAACTTGGAAAACAGTGAAGTGTTCCTCAATGACAATGTTATATTGGACCAAATAGTTTGGACTCATAGGTAAGAAATTGATAGAAGTTACACCCACAAGAGAAACAATTTTTTTCAGCAAATATTATTAATGATTAACCGCATAGAAGAATATCGAGTCAAAACACCGGCCATGAACACAATTCCATATGATATATCTTTCTAGGAAGGCATATAATTCGGTTAACAATAAGACGGGTTATACAGTGCCAAGCGGTGTGCACTGATCTACTTTGTTATAGGATGTAATTAAAAATCCAAATTTCATATCTGAAGCTGCACTCACCCTCAACAGCTAATATGAGGTACATCAACGCCAATCCAAACCAGGGTATATTAATAACAAGGATCTGACAGGTTGTGAGGCGGGGTTTAGGAGGATCTCTATGTATCAGTTCCTCATCCTCTGTATCATATCCGGGGTTGTGATCCGTGCTGGAGAGGAGAGGTCGGAGACGTCTACGCGGATCCGCGTCTGATAAAAGTGCTTCATTATCCGTAGAATCTGTTGGTACTGAGGAATCTTCCACTAAAAGCAAAACCGAACATGTCAGCAAAAATTGCAAACATGGTTGAATTGCAAGTCAATGTAGTTCAACCAACAACAGAATTTACACCTGCCCGTCTACATGTACGTTCTAGATAGAAAACCCATGCTGCTCAGCTAATTCACAAAGTCTTGTATTAAAGAAAGAGATTCTCAATTTCAGGTACATTTTTGACACTAACCTGAACTCCGACTTGAACTCAGTAGCAGTTGTTCTTCAGCACTTTTGCCTTCTGACATGACTACTTTGAATGAACAACCAGGCAAGGAAAAGGGGAATATTTATTCACCCAGCAACCAGCATCAGTTTTATCTCAAAAATAATTGGCAGCTACCAAGCTTTAACAATTAATTTGGACACCCAAGTATACCAATAAGTTATATCAGCTATGAACACAGTAATTCCATATCACAGTCAGCACAAATGAAAATCATAAGCAACGGTGTGACATGCGCGAAGTCCTAGCCAAATGTTACACACACTTGACCCAAGTATGAACTGATGTCAATGGGTGTGTCAAAGTAAAGGTCTACGTGTGCGTACTGAGATTTCTGTTTTTAAAGGGTTTAGTGCCAGATGGGATAACAACACCTACCCACTAACATTCAATATTCTTAATCCCTACATGATTTGCATTTTACAAATACATTGCTAGCACCTAGTAACCAACTCAGAGAAACTTTTTCATTGTGAGTCAACTTTCAGTGAACGAAACCCTATCAACTGTGGCGAGGATCTGTTCAAGCCTAGAGTTTCCCGCTCTTGACATGAGCAGTGGTGATAGCAGACAACTCACAATTAGAGAGAAACCCAACAACGAGATAAATTATTTCATTGAACCCAAAGATGTACCATATCTACAACAACATTTGTCTCAATCAAGATAAGCCAAGGAGTAGCTATATATATATGTGCGACCTGGTTAGGCTCATAGTACACACTTTGCGTGATTACAGCGTTTAATGTTAACAATAGAGATTGAAAAAAGTATGAGTGCTTTTTTTATAGAAACTAATTATGTAGAAAACAACAGTTAGGCCTAGATTTAATTAGCACAAGTTTTGAAACACACGTAAAAAGGTTTTCAAAATTAAAATATTAAAATATACACTGTATACTCAAAAATATACATTCACATGTACATACCCACATTGAAATATTACACATTTATGCATGCAAAATACACAGTATCAATACTAGCAATAGATTATGGGTACTATGTGAAATGGCTTTTTCAGGCGCTTTAGCTAAAATTTCCTCCAACTGAGGCAGTATATAAGCTGCAGTATTATACTGTAAAACACTCAAGAAGCATGGCAGCATATAGTCTTGAACGTGAGGATAAAACTTTTGATTAACAAAAAAAATTTTCCCACTACCAATATAAGTAGGGTTGTGTTTAGGGTAATAATTTGTTTTGAAATTTCAGAGTTGTATGATGTTCTAAATCAACACCGGAATCTGATTCCTTAGCAAAATTCAAAATGAGCAATAGTGTAGTCCCTCCTATTTTGCTCACACTATATTGTAATGCCGAATACATGAAAGAGTAATATCTACAGACACAACACAAATTTGAATGACTGAAATTGCGAATTGTTTCTAACATACTTAAATTATCATACCTCACAGTGGTATAGCTCCCAAAACAGTCTGATTACACTGGTTGCTATTGTGTAGGTGAGAGGACATGCTCGCCCATTGTACATACTGTAAAATTGCGGAGTAGGTCGATATCTTACATCACAGACAGATTAAAGGGTGCTGACTACATAAGTTCTACATGTGACTTGGCAGCAAAGATTCACTGGGCAGGACCATTAATAGCCTCATTATTCTTCTGATAAGCTACTACCTCATTATAAATCAACTCTACAAAAAAAAACAGATAAGGTAGATCTCATGATGAGAGTCTGTCTAAATAAACTAACATGGCAATAATGTACATCTACTACCCTAAAATATCGCTTCCCTCCCTAACAAAGATTTTCTCCATCTCCTCGCCTCTGATCAGATATGATGATATTGCAAAACAGCAACCGGTCTAATGCTCAGCGTGAAAGGAAAACACATTTACACAAACTTATCTAAAATCTCTAGCATATTTCTATCGATCTGACATCCAGACCAAGGAGTTAGATAGATATTCTAACTCCCTGTCCAGACATCAGTTAATAAAGTTATCATAATAACAGCTCGGCAAGCGCTACAGAGTAAAATGTAACAGAAGCCTCACAGGGCTCTCCACAAACAGTAACTGGGATGTAAAGCATTATACATACACTCGTAGCTATGTATAATAATTGCTTACAAACCTTTCCACCTATCGACTGAGATTTCTCGCTCATCTACCTCGTGATCGTAAGGCCCTGGTGGTGGACCGTTTACTTCTTCCTCATCAAACCATACACGTATATACGGGTGATTGATGGCATCATCTACTGATATCCTCCTACGTGGGTCTATCACCAGCATCTTATTGAGTAAATCACGCGCCATGTTAGCATTCAGAGTCTCATGGTCCTGACTGGGCGTCGGGAATAAAACGTCTGGGAAAAGCTGCTCGAAACTTTGTCCGGGATATCGAGGTCGATTCTCTACATAATTCCTGTTAATATTGAGAAATAACAGTTAAAATAAAGAGGATACCCAATAGTTCTAACTCATGAATAATAAATATTGATATATTTGCAAACATTCACACAACAGAGATTTCTTCACTATGTTCCCATTGAACTTTCCTTTTATGTTTAAGGTAAAGATTTGATACAGTATAGCTGCATTTATTCGTCTT
>ERZ1740062.442-NODE-442-length-23379-cov-6.394615_pt1 | contig 23379 bp, 27 predicted proteins | sample MGYA00581741_ERZ1740062 | MGnify/ENA primary metagenome ERZ1740062 (study PRJEB43018, sample SAMN04849747) | marine metagenome | isolation source: floating plastic debris | place: Pacific Ocean | collected 2008-09-01 | study: EMG produced TPA metagenomics assembly...
CCCGACGCCTCGCAAGGTATTGCTATGCCTGACAGAGTTTCGAGTCAGGTTCTTAGCGATTTTCAACTGCTCGATGACTTTAGGCGCGTCGTTCCATGCAGTCAGCAAACCATGCAGTTTATCGTCGTCGGGGCCATAAAGCAGATGTGCGATATGGTATGTGATCCCGGATGATCGAGCATCTGGTGCTGGCGAGACAAAGTAGCGTGCCTCGGTTCCCAGCGCAGCGAACCGTTGAACGAACATCGCTCCGAGTTCATCGCCATCTTTGACGCGATCATTTGGCACGTCCTGCCCAAGATGGATCAGGATGCCGACTCCATTGTTGCTCTCGGCGTAATCCCGTGCCGCCGACGATGCCTTGTCGAGCGCAATGGTCTCCGCCGTCCAGTTTCCTGATGTGTAACGCCCTTCATCAGCGATTATCTGTTGGGGATAAAATGCCAATAATGAAAGTGCTACGATTGCAGATACTGTGGTGAACCGCGTATTCAAAAGGGAAGGATTTTGAATATGCAGATTTATAGAGGAGCGATTATTGATTTCGTATTGAGAAGGCAGGGACTCCGTGCGATTTTGAGCGCTATCCCGGCATGGAGGCGCATCGGCAATGGCACGTCAAAATCCTTCGGTTTTGACATGCTGGGAGACGCGCCATGAGGGACTTTGCAGCACTGCCATGGCCCGGCCCGGACGCTACGCCGGACTCACCGCAGGGGTTGAAGATCGGCTATGCGCGGGTCTCAACCGACGATCAAAAACTCGATCTGCAACTCGATGCGCTGGCCCGTGCCGGTTGTGACCATGTGTTTCATGATCACGGCGTGTCCGGTGCAAAGACCGCGCGGCCCGGACTCGATGCTGCCATGAAACAACTGGTCGAAGGCGATGTGCTGATCGTCTATAAACTCGACCGGCTCGGGCGTTCCGTCCTTCACCTCGCTGATTTACTCACCCGCATGGACAGCCAAGGCATTCATTTCTGCTCGCTCAGCGAAGGTATCAACACCACAACACCGGGCGGGCGGCTTGTCTATCATGTCTTCGCCGCCGTTGCTGAGTTCGTGCGTGAGATGATCCGAGAGAACACGATCAATGGCCTTGCCGCTGCCCGGGCGCGTGGATCACGGATTGGCCGTCCGCTGCTGATGGATGATGCACGCGTCCTCGATGCGCACCGCTTCATGCACCAAGAGGAAAGAACCCTGGATCAGGTTGCCGCGCGCTTTGGCGTTTCCAAGAGCACGTTGCAACGGGCCTTCGCGCGGTTGGATTTTGCTGAGTTGGTTTGATCTCAGTTCGATGCGAGGGCCGTGCGCACAAACTCAGGATCACGGGCAATGACAGTGAGATAGGCAAGCGCGGCCTGGTCGGGCGTTGTGCGGTTTTGCTCCCAATCCCGCAATGTGCCGACTGGAATCTGATAGCGCGCTGCAAACTCATCCTGGCTCAATCCAAGCGCACGCCGGATCATCTTGACCCGCGACGTTTGCTTCATGCCCTTGAGCTTTTCTACAGTAAGGGGCTGCGCATCAGGATCACTCAATGCCGCCGCTTCGATTTCAGCGTCAGTCATGGCGTCAGCGCGGCACCAATCATGGTTGCGCTCAGATGTTTTCTTCATGGTATCGTCTTCTTTCATAACTCGTCGCGCGGCGTGCGGAGATGATGCGGATGCGCTCTTCACGCTGCGTATAGGCCACAAACAGAATGCGCCCATCAACCGCGCCTAAGAGGGCATAGCGCACTTCCCCTGCGTCCTGATTCAAATCCATCCATTCCACGGCGAAGGGATCGCGAAACGCCTCCCTTGCCATCTCGAATGTGACGCCATGCTTGGCGACATTTGCCGCAGCTTTGGCGTTGTCCCATTCGAATTCTTCATCTTCCATGATATACGGGATACCCGTAGTTTGTCAATTTTGCCAGAACGTTCGACAATCGCGATGCGATAGGCTAAGGATAAACTTTGCGAGCTGATGGAAGTGTTAAATTTAGTGCGTAAGCTTCTATTTTTGCTTCACTTTCCTTGATTGAGTGCGCTCCATTTTTTTGACCGCTGCACGGTAGGCGCGCCATTCCTTCTCCAGTGCGGCTTTGGTGCGCTCAGCGAAGTCGATTTGCGTCTCATCGGTTTTGGCTTTGTCGGCAACGCGATCATGGATCAGTTTTGTTCGCGCATAGCGAACATAGGCGATAATCGCGACCGCTTGCGGGCCTGTGAGATCAAGCGGCACATCAATTGGCCCGGTTAATTCGATGATCTTTCGAAGCTGGCGTAAGACCGTGCCGCTCGGCCATTCTTCCGCCCATTCGATGATCTCAGCGGAATGGGCATAGACATCTTCATCACTTAGGCCACGCCGTTCGCGCAGCATCTCTTTGGAGAGCTCGGATAACCCATCCTCATCTTTGCTCAGCGCCGCGTCCCGGTAATAGCCGACCTCGATCAACCGCCATCGAATGCGGCTGTATTGCTCATACACAGAATTCAGCGAAAGGCCGGTGCGCTTTGCGGCGTCTGATGGGGGCAGGCGCTCGGCATAGCATTTCAAAAGCCTGTCAGCCTGCGCCGCTGCGACTCGCGATTTGGGGCTGAGGATCGGCTTTGGCATTCCAGAAAGCGGCCTCAAACTGCGACAGGCTTTCTTTCATAAAATCAATGGACTGGCCGCTTTCAAGCCTTGCTGATCTTGGGAATTCCCGCAGGCGCGATTTTGCGGGCGCATTTGATGGCGCTAGGGTCTGCCCCAGGCCAACACTCCTTTCGGGCCTTCGTGACAGCATGATCATCAACCCCGCCGGAAACAGGATTTCCGGTGAACGATAGAGGCTTGCCATGCAAGAACCTGTTCCTCCGAGTCATCCGTTCCTGACAAGCGCTTGGCTTTGGGCCACCGCGCTTTGGTATGACGGCATTGCCAAGCCATGCCTTGCTGGCTTGGCGATCATTTCTTCTGCGACTGCCGTCATCGGCTATGCAGGGCAGTACGACCAGCCAACGCTTGAAGTGTATCTGCGGTGTCTCGCCATCGGCTTTGCGCTGTGGCTCATCACGCGCACATTCTGGGCGGGCGCTTGGGTACTTCCGATGCTGGAAACCAAACGCACCATTGCGACCTATGCCGTTGTCGCCGTGATTGGTTTTGCCTGCTTCTTTGGCGTCTCCTCGATTGGAAGCCTGGGTGCCACCGGCGGCGGGATCAGCGATGAGATCACGCAAAGCAAGAACACAGACGAGCTGGAAAACTTCGGCCAAGCCTTCGGCATTTATTCGGATCAGATGAGCGTAACCGCAGCGGCGCTCGCCGAACGCGCGGATCAAGCCGAAGCATTTGCAGAAGCCGAAATCGCCGGTCAGGGTCCAACGGGTGTTGCTGGTGCGGGGCCGGTCTCCAATGCTTTCTATGCTTCGCGCGGCAAGTATGCTGATGCCGCTGACCTGCTCGAAGAAGCCCAATCCCGCGCTTCCGCCCATCAAACGCGCCTATCTGAAATCATCGCAGAGATGCGCGACGTGCAGGTGGATGCGGAGCTTGGCCGGGGCGCACGTTCGGCCAAGTTGAAATCGCTGTCGGGGCAAGCGATCAGCGAAATGCGCGCCTTGCTGGCGCTTGATCCCGCGCGCTCCATCACAGCGGCAGCAGAGATCATCGCAACCGGCGTGCCGGAACCCAGCCGCGCCAATGATAGCTCGCGCGCGCGGATCGCAGACATCCGCGCCGAGATGGAAGGTTATGCCGCCAGCTTGCGCATGGAGGCCCAGCGCATCGCCGCAATGAAACCGGAACTGCCGCAACTGGTCACGCTCAGCCCATCCGAGAAGTTGATCGCCAATATGTGGCGGATGCCGGGCCTGACCATGGCGGCCCTGTTGCTCGATCTTTGTGGCTGGATAGCCGTAGGCTTTCGGTTGGCGATCTATGAGGCGCTCAAAGCCTGCATTGCACGCGAGAACGCCAACGATGCGCCTGAGTTCATCATGACCCGCGATCTTCGCAATGTGGTTCATGTGATCCGCGAAGTGCGGGACAGCCAAAAGGCCATCGAAGACTCCCGTCCAACGGCCAAGCGGGGCCGTCCGCCCAAGTCCACGAAAAAAGGCGACGACATGAACGGGGAGAATCGGCAATGACCGCCTCCCTCACTCAACCGACGCATGGTCCGATCATTCGCCCCACGGATTGGCCGATCGCCATGGCGGCTCTGATAGCCCTGGGCATGATCGCGCTGCCCGTCTCAAAAGTCTTCGATCTGGCCGAGGCTGACGACGCGCCGCCTGTGCCAGCGCAACCGGACGTCGTGGTGCCTAACGTTCCCTACGCGCCCGCACCGGGCCGGGATGATCGCACGCCGCTAGAGTATGTCTCTCAGGTGTTTGGGCTGAACGATCCAGGGCTGATGGGCAAGCTTTCCGGGATTGGTCCGGTCTATTGGAAGGCTTCGGGTCATGGCAGCGGCGCTCTGATCGCAAAAGACGTCGTGCTGACCACGGCCCATCTCTTCGTCAAGGATGGCACGTGGTACGGCGGCAACCATCTGCTGCCGATCCCTCCAGATCCAGCCAATGGCGAGATCTTCTTGCCCGCGTGTGGGCGCAGCTATGCCTTCGCCTCGGTCGAAGTTGGAAGTGAAACCCCGCGCAAATCCTTGGGCCTCGATTACGCCATCGCGCGCCTCAAAGAATCGGCGTGTGATGCTGCGCATGTGCTGCCGGTGTCGGGTGTCTCGGATGATGTGATTGCAGCCAGTGATACCAGTGATACCACCGATACCGCGACGCTGATCCTCAATATCGGTGCGTATCGTTTCGCTGATCTGCCGCGCTATGTGGAGCATCCTTTGTTTGCCGGGCGTGACACATCGGATCGAAACCAGCGCTATCATGTGTTTGGCGTGCGGTGCCGCATTACCGATTTTGAAACACCAACGGGGCTGAAGGGCGGCAATACGGGCCTGATCAACACGGATGGGTGCGATGGTGTGCCCGGTGGCTCAGGCGGGCCTTTGCTGATCAGCCGGGATGGCGGCCAAAGCTACCAGATCATCGGTGTGGCCAACTCTTACAGGCCCGATAGCGAGTTCAACAACTACACGCGCGTGATTGGCGATTTTGCTACGCATCTCGCCCGTCACCTGCCGAACTTCACGATCACCGCAAGGATCAGCGCTTCGGCCAGTGCCAACACGCGCCCCGTCTCTGGCCCGTGGGTGCCGATGGTGCCAACCATGGAGGATCGGCCATGAAGCTCTTTGGCGGTATCTTTGGATCGTCCGGTGGTGGCGATGGCGAACCGCGCAGCCTGTTTGTGCGCTCGGTCGATGGCTTTGCCACCATGGCGGCGCTCGCAGCCACGGTGTTCGCCGTGCCGGTGCTCTGGTTTGGGATTGAAAGCTGGGTCGCGCGGGAACTGGTGCGGCTTTACGGCGATGACATGGCCATCATCATGTTCTGGGCGCTCAAGCTCGGGGCTTATCCTTTGGTCTTCTTTGCCATTCGGATGTCGCTGGCCACCACCTATGCCGCGCTGGCGATCAGCGTTGCCATGCGGTTCCTGTAATGTGGGGTGGGTTCTTTCGCGACAATGAGCGCGACCGCTTTGGCTCCGCTGGTTTTGCCAGTGAAGCGGACTTTGAAGCTGCGGGCATGTTTACCCAGCATCCCCATTCCATCTTCACCGGCTTCGTTGCCGGACGGCAGACCTTCTATTCCGGGCCGGGCGGGATGGTGGTCACAGCCGGGGCCAGGGCCGGGAAGATGACCACGTTCTTGGCCTACAACATCCTATCCGGCACCTGCCTGCAAACGCTGGTGATGCTCGATCCCAAGGGCGAAGGCGCATACATTTCCCAGGATCAAACGGCTGACGGCAAATTCTGCGGATATTGGAACCCGTCCGGCCTGCATGGGTTGCCGCAGGACCATCTGAACCCCACCGATTACATGACCATCGACAGCCCCTCGCTGGTCTCGGATTGCAAAATGTTCATGGAGGGAATGGTCCCGGTTTCGGGCAGTGCGGAAGGCAAGTTCTTTGAAGGCCGGTCGCGGGAATGGGGCGAAGCCATCGCACTTGTCTGCTGTGAGCTGCGCGGCGTGCTGACCCTGCCGGACTTCTTCAACGCCATCAACATGATCCCGGCGGGCGGCGAAGACTGGCTGGATTTTGCTTACTCGATGTCGATCTCGCAGTTTCCGCTGGCACGCCGGGTGGAAGCAGAGATTGCCAATGGCCGCAGCGATAATGGCGGCGGGTTCCGGGGTATCCTGGGCGAGCTGATGCGGTCTGTGTCGTGTCTATCAGACCCGGTGCTGATGGAGTCTGTCTCGCCGCCTTACACGCTCTCGATGGCCGATACGGTAGCCTCGGATCAGGCATGGCAAATCTACCTGATGCCGCCCGCCGAGTTCCTCTCTGCTTGGGCTCCTGTGATCAAATCCATCTTCACAGCAGCGATGATTTACAAGGCAAGGCACGCCTCCGCACCGCGTCAAACTTGGTTCATTGATGAATGCGGGCAACTCGCGGGCGGACCATCGGGCGGCTTTGATCTGGTGCCGCGCATGTTCACCTATGGCGCGGGGATTGGCGTGCAGCCGGTCGCGGTGTTCCAGACCAACGCACAAATGCGCAAACTTGGGCCTGAAGCCGAACGGCTGATCACTTCAAGTGCAGCCTGCCGCCTTCAATTTGCACTGCGGGATTACCCCAGCGCATCTGAGGCCTCTGCCATGCTGGGCAATCAAACCCTCGAATATGATGATAGCTTACAACAATCCCGCGCGCGCCTGACCCGAAAGCAGGGCTTGCAAAAGTTGCTGGCTGGGGCCGATCCGGTGCGTATCGGATTAGAAATCGCCCAAGCAGGCCGGGAGTCCGTCCATCGCACGAAACAGCAGCGCGCATTGATGACCGCTGATGAAGCGATGAACCTGCAAGATCATGAAGCTTTGCTCTGGGCCGATGGGTTGGCCCGTCCCGGCCTGATCAATCGCGCGCCTTATTTCAAACGCGCCGAGATGGCGGAACGGTTCCATCCAAACCCGTATCACCCGCCGCTCGACTCGGTGCGTGTTATGACCCGCCGGGGCGAAGAGTTGCGCCGTGTGATCCGTGAGCCGGTCCCGGAGCGCTTCGCCCACTATCCGCAATATCGCGATGGGCTGTGGTCTAGGGTGGAGGTTTAAGCCATGGCACCTCGATGGAGCTCTGTTTCATACGCGCATCGCCAGTCCGATTTGCCAGGCAGGCGCACGATCAACCCGGACAAACCCAACATTGGTCTCTCCCGCACCTTTGAGCGTGAAACCGACCCGCAGAAAGCTCAGCAACGCGCTGAATTGAACAAGCCTGAACATCAACGCCGCGATGATATCACCGCCTTGGCGAGAAAGCGGCGAAGGCGTGATCAGCAAAACAAGCATGGCCCAAAGCAGGGCCGCGCCTCGCACATGATCAGCGTCGATCAACCCGCGCCGGTCTTAAAGCCATCACCGGAATTGGCGCACGGATCGGACGCGGCCAGCTTCAATGCAAGATGGCGCGAAGAGAAGCGCAAGGCCCATGTCTCGGAGCTCAAACAGGGCCGGGATGATCTGGTACGCGTCAGAGGCTCGTTTGATCGGGTCTTTGAAGCGTTGGATCGTTCTGATGTGAAAGCACGCAACGGTGATCCGGAAGGCGCACGCCGCGATGCGTTCAAAGCCTTTCGGCGTGCGCAAGCCGAATACAAACCCGTAATCGCAAAGTCCGCGCAGATCACAGATCGCGCCGAAGAGTTCTACCAGCGCCACATGCCACGGCGCGACTTCACCCCAACCAGAGGAGATCGGGAATGAACGGACCTTACAATGATGGGCAAGCGTACGATGTGCCGGAACAGCCGGAGCAAGCGCCTACGCAACGCGCTAACCCGCAAGAGCCGACGACCAACGAGCCGCAAAGGAACCCACCAGTCGACACGCTGCGCGAGGGCGGCTTGAAAGCCACCATCTGGCGCAATGAAGGGCAGAACGGGGCCTATCACAGCGTGAATCTCTCGCGCACCTACAAGGATGATCAGGGCAACTACCACGACACCGGATCATTCCGCGCCCAAGACATGCTGGGACTTTCGGAGCTTTCGCGGCAGGCTCATTACCGCACGCACGATCTCAACCGCGAAGCCTTCAAAGAACAGCGGCGCAGTGAGCCTGAACCTGGCCGCGATCAAACCCGCACAAGGTAATGTACAAGATAAACCAGGACCGCTGGAAGAAATTCTCGCGGTTCTGGATTGACAATCAGAAGTTGTTATGTTCTACTTTTGTTCTATTCAAATAGAACTGAAAGGAAACGCATGGCAACACCCGTGTGACAGAGAAGGAGCATTTAAGATGAAGGACCAAGACGATACTCAAGTATTTCACGTATTCACAGACATTCCTGATGCTCCGACGCTGGAACACAAGCCGCGCATCCTTCGTGTCGATGTCGAGAAGTTTCAGCACCGGCTCGACAACTGCGAGTTGAGCGATGCCGAGAAAGCCGAGTATCTCCAGATTATCTGGTCGATCGTCCTTGAATTTATCGACCTGGGCTACGGCGTTCACCCGGTCCAACATTTTTGTGGAAAAGACCAAGGCGACGCGGTTGCTGCTGCGTCTAACTTCCAAAATCTGGTAGGATCGAAAAATCAGAAAACATCAAACGAAGAACCATCCGTTGCCGACTTAGGCACCGGAGAACAGGAGGATTCATGAAAGACATTCCTCAAACCGGCGGACCGCAACCGGCGGTAATCTACTGTCGGGTTTCGAGCAAAAAACAGTCCGATGAAGGGGCTGGTCTCGAGTCGCAAGAACATCGCTGCCGCCAACACGCCGAAGAGCGCGGCTATGAGGTCGAAGCTGTGTTCCCTGACGATACGTCAGGTGGCGGCGATTTCATGAACCGACCGGGCATGATGGCGCTGCTGGCTTTTTTGGCTGCGCAGTCCGACAAAAATTATGTGGTCATCTTCGATGATCTCAAACGGTTCGCTCGCGATATTGAATTCCACAAAAAATTACGTCGCACACTCGACGCGCATGACGCGCGGCCCGAGTGTTTAAATTTTCGGTTTGAAGACACACCCGAAGGCAAATTCGTTGAAACGATTATCGCGGCCCAAGGCGAATTGGAGCGCGAACAAAACCAGCGTCAAGTGCTACAGAAGATGAAAGCACGCGTTGAACAGGGATACGCTGTTTTTCAAGCACCTCGCGGGTACAAGTACGTCAAAGCGCGTGGCAACGGCAAAGTGCTCGTGCGGGATGAACCCCTCGCCTCGATCGTACAAAAGGCTCTCGAAGGCTACGCCTCTGGCTACTTCGCGACACAATCCGAGGTGATGCGCTTTCTCGAATCTCAGCCAGACTATCCCAAACAGAAAAGTGGCCGAGTTCCATTGGAAGCCATTAGACGGATGCTCACCCAGCCTGCTTATGCTGGATATGTCGAAGCACCGTGTTGGGGGATCTCACGCCGCAAGGGAAACCATGAAGCATTGATCTCGACCCAAGCCTTTGATCAAATTCAAACCCGACTGAGCGGAAGAGCCCGTGCGCCCGCGAGGAAGAACCTTGGAGAGGATTTTGCGTTACGGGGATTCGTCGTTTGTGCGGATTGCGCACGACCGTTGACGTCTTGCAAATCCCGGGGGCGGCATGGCGGGTACTATCCCTATTACCATTGCTACAACAGAAAGTGCGTGAGCTATGGCAAATCCATTCGCCAGGACAAGGTAGAGGGGGATTTCGAGGCTCTACTCAAGAAGATGCAACCCTCAAGAGACCTACTCGAGCTCGTCAAAGATATGTTTATCGACGCGTGGAACATGCGGAGATCGCAGATGACCGAGTTTCGGGGGTCATTGCGCCGCGAGATTGGCAAGCTCGAACACCAAATTGACGAGTACCTCGACAAAATCGCAGACGCAGCCGCTGCGACGGTAATCATGGCATATGAGCGCCGCATCGAAAAGCTGGAAGCGGACAAGCTGAAAGTTCAGGAAAGACTTGAATCTGCCTGTGCGCCTAAGGCCACCGCAGCGGAGGTGTTAGAACCCGCCCTCCAGTTCTTCGCAAACCCTTGGAAACTCTGGAAAACTGGCCGCCAGGACTTGCGGAGATTGGCGCTGAGATTAGCCTTTGAAGAGCCAATGGTCTACTGTCGGACCGAAGGTGTTAGAACCCCAAAAACCACCTTACCTTTCAATGTGTTAGGTGGTCTTTCACGTCCTGATTCAGGGTATGGTGGGCGGTGAGGGATTCGAACCCCCGACATCTTCGGTGTAAACGAAGCGCTCTACCAGCTGAGCTAACCGCCCGGACGACCGCGTCTTAAGGAAGTGGGACCCGCGCGTCAACGCGCGAGCCCTCCGAAAGCAGCATCGGTTCAGTGAGCGAGGGACGCCTCGGCGCCAGGAGCCTGTTCGTCCGACGCCGGTGTCTCGAAGTGTTCGTCTTCGTCCCACTCGATCGGCTCTGGTTCCCGGGTCAGAGCTTGCCCCAGAACCTCGGATACCGTCTCGACCGGGATGATCTCGAGCCCGTCCTTCACGTTGTCCGGGATGTCCGGCAGATCCTTGACGTTGTCCTTCGGGATCAGAACCGTCTTGATGCCGCCACGCAGCGCTGCAAGGAGTTTTTCCTTCAAGCCACCGATGGGCAGGACAGTGCCACGCAACGTCACCTCGCCGGTCATCGCGATATCCTTGCGCACCGGTATGTCCGTCAAGACCGAGACGATCGACGTTACCATCGCGATCCCTGCCGACGGTCCATCTTTCGGTGTCGCGCCTTCCGGGACGTGCACGTGGATGTCCATCTTCTCGAAACGGGGCGGTTTCACACCGTAGCCCGGCGCCTTCGACCGAACATAACTGGCAGCGGCGTCGATCGACTCCTTCATGACATCGCCGAGCGTACCCGTCGTCTTCATGCGGCCCTTGCCAGGCAGCTTAAGCGCTTCGATGTGCAGAAGATCGCCACCAACAGAGGTGTAAGCCAGCCCGGTCACCACGCCGACCTGGTCCTCCTCTTCCGCAAGACCGTGCTTGTGACGCGGTACTCCCAGATATTTCTCGAGCGCCTCTGGTGTCACGTCGACCGATTTGGCGTCACCCTTCACGATATCCGTCAGAACCTTCCGGCAGAGTTTCGCGAGTTCACGCTCGAGGTTCCGCACTCCGGCTTCGCGGGTGTAGCGCCGGATCATTTCGAGCAGCGCTTCATCGGTCAGCGTGAACTCTCCGCTGCGAAGGCCGTGTTCCTTCTCCTGCTTCGGTTGCAGGTGACGGCGTGCGATCTCGACTTTCTCATCCTCGGTGTACCCGGCGAGAGAAATGATCTCCATGCGATCCAGCAACGGCTGCGGCATGTTGTACGTGTTAGCAGTCGTCAGGAACATCACGTTCGAGAGGTCATATTCAACCTCGAGATAGTGATCCGAGAACGTGCTGTTCTGCTCGGGATCGAGGACCTCGAGCATGGCCGACGCGGGATCGCCCCGGAAGTCCTGACCCATCTTGTCGATCTCATCGAGCAGGATCAGCGGATTGGTCGTCTTCGCCTTTTTCATCGACTGAATGATCTTGCCCGGCATGGAACCGATATAGGTCCGGCGATGCCCGCGGATCTCGGCTTCGTCGCGCACGCCACCCAGTGAGATACGGATGAACTCGCGCCCCGTCGCCCGCGCTACCGACTTGCCGAGCGAAGTTTTTCCCACGCCCGGAGGTCCCACGAGGCACAGGATCGGTCCCTTCAGCCGCGACGAGCGCTGTTGAACGGCAAGGTACTCCACCATCCGTTCCTTGACCTTCTCGAGGCCATAATGGTCAGTGTCGAGCACCTCTTGAGCTTTGCCCAAGTCCTTCTTGACGCGAGATTTCTTGCCCCACGGGATGGATAACATCCAGTCGAGATAATTCCTCACGACCGTCGCTTCGGCGGACATCGGCGACATGTTCTTGAGCTTCTTCAACTCTCCACGCGCCTTCTCACGCGCTTCCGTCGAGAGCTTGACCTCTTCGATCTGACGTTCGTATTCGGCGATGTCGTCGCGGCCTTCATCGCCTTCACCCAGCTCGCGCTGGATCGCCTTCATCTGTTCATTGAGGTAATACTCGCGCTGGGTCTTCTCCATCTGGGTCTTGACCCGCGACTTGATCTTCTTCTCGACCTGAAGGACCGAAATCTCGCCCTGGATCAGCCCGAGAATCCGCTCCATGCGTTTGGCGACATCCGGCTCCTCCAGCAGTGTTTGGCGTTCTGAGAGTTTCACGCCGAGGTGACCGGCAATCGTATCGGCCAGTTTCGATGGATCCTCGATCTCGCCGATGCTCGCCATCGCCTCTTCGGGGACGTTCTTGTTGAGCTTCACATAACGCTCGAACCGCTCAATGAGAGATCGCGAGAGGGCCGCGACGGTCTCTTCTTCCCCATCGGTTTCCTCGATCCCGACAACATGAGCTTCGAAGAAGTCATCATTGGCAATGAATTGCGTGATCTTCGCGCGGGAGCGGCCCTCGACGAGAACTTTGACCGTGCCGTCCGGCAACTTCAGCAGTTGAAGGACGTTCGCCAGCGCGCCGATCCGGTAAATGTCGTCCTGCTCCGGTTCATCCAGCGCCGCATCCTTTTGGCTCGCCAGAAGAATCTGGCGATCATCCTTCATGACGGACTCCAGCGCCTTCACGGACTTTTCGCGCCCGACAAAGAGCGGGACGATCATGTGCGGGAAGACGACGATATCGCGCAACGGCAATACCGGGTACGTGTTCGCGGACGGGAAGTGGGTTGGTTCGGTCATGCACATGCCTCTCGTGACCGCATTCTAGATATGGCGGCCAGCTTGATTTGTTCGGCAAGAACTTGGGTCAGTCACAGGCCCAGTTCAAGTCCGGACCCGAATGCGGCGGTGCGCCCGCTCAGGACGCAGTCGCCTCCGCACTCGATTCCGTGTAAATATACAACGGCTTCGCTTCGCCTGAAATGACTTCCTCGTTCACTACGATTTCCTGAACCTGCTCGTCACCGGGCAATTCAAACATCGGATCGAGAAGAACATCCTCGAGGATCGACCGAAGGCCACGTGCACCGGTCTTTCGTTCGATCGCCTTCTCGGCTATGGAGCGCAACGCGTCGTCGGTAAACTTGAGTTCCACGCTCTCCATCTCGAACAGCCGCTGGTACTGTTTGACCAAGGCATTCTTCGGCTGGGTCAGGATTGTGATGAGAGCATCTTCATCCAGGTCACGCAGCGTTGCGATCACCGGCAGACGGCCAACAAACTCGGGAATAAGCCCGAACTTCAACAGGTCTTCAGGTTCCAGATCCTCGAGCAGATCACCGATCCGGCGATCATCATCTGCCTTCACATCAGCACCAAAGCCCATTGCAGAGCCTTTGCCGCGTTGCGCGATGATCTTGTCCAGACCCGCGAACGCTCCGCCGCAGATGAAGAGGATATTCGTCGTGTCGACCTGCAGGAACTCCTGCTGAGGATGCTTGCGTCCGCCCTGCGGGGGAACACTGGCGACAGTACCCTCCATGATCTTCAACAGAGCCTGCTGGACGCCCTCACCCGACACATCCCGCGTGATCGAGGGATTGTCCGACTTGCGGCTGATCTTGTCGACCTCGTCGATATAGACGATTCCGCGCTGTGCACGCTCGACATTGTAATCAGCCGATTGCAGCAGCTTCAGAATGATGTTCTCGACATCTTCACCGACATAGCCCGCTTCGGTCAAAGTCGTGGCGTCCGCCATCGTGAACGGCACATCCAGGATCCGCGCGAGCGTCTGCGCGAGCAACGTCTTGCCGCACCCGGTCGGGCCGATCAGCAAGATGTTCGATTTCGCAAGTTCGACATCGGACGATTTCGACGCGTGGTTCAGACGCTTGTAGTGGTTGTGCACCGCGACCGACAGGACCCGTTTGGCGGTGGCCTGCCCGATGACATAATCGTCGAGAACCTGACAGATGTCTTTCGGGGTCGGAACACCGTCCGACGACTTCACGAGATTGTTCTTCGTCTCTTCCCGAATGATGTCCATGCAGAGTTCGACGCACTCGTCACAGATGAACACCGTCGGTCCCGCAATCAGCTTGCGGACTTCGTGCTGGCTCTTGCCACAGAACGAGCAGTAAAGCGTGTTCTTGCTATCCGAACTGCTGTTTTTGCTCATAATCTTTCCTCGGGCGTGACGCCCACTCTGCAGTGTATTCGCGGAACGGCACTCCACCGCAGCGAATCTAAGTCAGACAGACTATCCCGGTTACACCGGACTGTCACGATGCGCAGGATGCCCTGCGCCAAGATGTTATCCCTCGCCCTCGTCATCACCCGGGCGAGACAACACGATATCATCGATCAGGCCCCACTCCTTGGCCTCTTCGGGCGACATGAAGTTGTCGCGCTCCAGCGCTCCCTCGACAGTGTCGAGATCCTGCCCCGTGTGATGCACGTAGATCTCGTTCAGACGCGTTTTAAGCTTCTGCGTCTCCTGGGCGTGGATCATGATATCGGTCGCCTGGCCGCGGAAACCGCCGGAGGGCTGGTGCACCATGATACGGCTGGACGGGAGCGAGAACCGCATCCCCTTCTCTCCGGCCGTCAGCAGGAGCGAGCCCATCGACGCTGCCTGACCGATCACCAGGGTCGAAACCTTTGGCCGGATGTATTGCATCGTATCATAGATCGCGAGGCCCGACGTCACAACGCCGCCCGGCGAATTGATGTACATCGAGATCTCTTTTTTCGGATTCTCGGACTCGAGATACAACAGGCTCGCCACGGCGATCGTCGCCATCTGATCCTCAACCGGACCGGCGACGAAAAGAATACGCTCCTTCAGCAGACGCGAGAAGATGTCGTAGCGGTCACGGCTCCGCGCCGTGATCTCCTCAACCGTCGGGATGATGAAGTTCGTGTAGGTATCGATCGGGTCACGCATTTCTGGCTGCCTGTTCAATTTTTCGCCTAAACCGGCGCAGCGACATCAGGATATCTGTCCCTGAAACGTTTAATGACTGCTTTAGGGCGCTTCAATGGTTGCCCGTGAAATTGTTTCCATTCGGACGCATTTCGTGAGACGTGGTTAATCACCAGCATTCAGGAAATCCTCATGGACCCCGTTGTTTTCGAGACCGATGGCCGCATCGGCCGGATCACGTTGAACCGTCCGGACGTCATGAACGCGATCGACGACAAGCTTCCGCAGGCATTGGCCGACGCCGTTCGGATGGCAAACGATGATCCGCCTGTACACGTAATCATACTGTCCGGTGCGGGGAAGGCCTTCTGCGCGGGCTATGATCTCGACTTTTATGCTCAGTCGGCGGCGGGACCAGGGCGTGAAATCACACAGGAGATGCCTTGGGATCCGATCAAGGACTTCTCCTTCATGAAGCGCAACACCGACCTCTTCATGGAAGTCTTCCGGTCCCTGAAACCGGTCATCTGCAAGGTGCACGGTTATGCGGTTGCGGGTGGTTCGGACATCGCGTTGTGCGCCGACATCGTCGTGATGTCAGAAACTGCCGAGATCGGTTACATGCCGGCCCGCGTGTGGGGTTGCCCGACAACGGCCATGTGGGTCTACCGCCTGGGACCGGAACGCGCGAAACGGATGCTGTTGACCGGGGACCGGATCGACGGACGCGAGGCGGAACGCCTTGGGCTCGTTCTAAAGGCCGTGCCCGAAGACCAACTGGATCAGGAAGTCGAAACCCTTGCCGAGCGCATGGCCGGCGTGCCGGTCAACCAGCTTGCGATGCAAAAACTGATGATCAATCAGGCGTTGGAAAACATGGGACTGGCCTCGACCCAGACACTTGCAACGATCTTTGACGGCATCACCCGGCATTCGCCAGAGGGAATGGCCTTCAAGCACCGCGCCGAGTCCGCGGGTTGGAAACAGGCCGTTCAGGAGCGTGATCGCGGCACCTATGACTGGACGCTGGACCGCCCGATGAACGCGCCAAAATGAGCCACTCTTCCGCTGATCGCAGTTACGCCTGATGGATAGGGGAACAGGCATCTTTTCTCGCTGGCGCACCGAATTCCACGCATCAGAACGCTATCTGAAGGCGCAGGATCTCATTTTGAAGCAGTTGTCTTGAGGGCACAGGCGGTATGACGCGCTCTGCAATGGACACAGCACAAGGAGACGGCCGCCCGGGCTGGCTGATCGCTGCGCCGCTGTTCTTCCTGCTGTTCTGGTCGGGCGGGTTCGTCTTCGCAAAGCTCGGCCTTCAGCACGCCGAACCACTGACATTCCTGGCGCTGCGCTTTGCGATTGTCGTCGCGGCGATGGCCATTGCCTTCGCTGTGTTTCGCCCGCCGCTTCCCAAACGCGCTTCGGATTGGGTCCACCTCGCGATCGTCGGGGTTCTGATGCAGTCGTTCTACTTCGGCTTCACCTATCTTGCGTTCGATTGGGACGTCAGTGCCGGGACAGTGGCGCTGATCCTGGCTCTCCATCCGATCCTCGTGGCAATTATTGCCCCCTGGTCAGCCGGTGAACGCGTAGGATCGCGGCGTTGGGCAGGCCTCATCTTGGCGCTGGCCGGGACAGCGGTAGTCATAGCGGCGCGGCTGGAGATCGCGGTTCCACCGATTGCAGGGCTGGTGGTGACTGGGATGGCACTCGCCGCCTTTCTGGCCGCGACCCTGTGGGAGAAACGGTTTGGTCAAAACCACCATCCGGTGACATCCAATCTGATCCAGTTCACAGCGGGACTGCTCGCGATTCTCCCATTCGCGTTGGTCTTGGAGACCGGGCGCATCGATTTGAACTGGGAGATGGGGCTTGCTCTTGCTTACCTGGTGATCTGCAACTCGCTGATCGCGACAAGCCTGTTGCTTGCGATGATCCGTTACGGCGAGGTTGCCCGTGTCTCGGCGCTTTTGTTCCTCGTACCACCTGGCGCAGCGTTCCTGGCTTGGTTGATCCTTGATGAAGCCATGCCGCCCCTGGCTTGGGCGGGAATGGCGCTGGCCGCCATTGGGGTTCTGATCGCAACGCGTCAGCGTCCGCAAAACGCGCCGTAACCTCAGCGACGTCGTTTCAGATAGACGTAGAACGCTCCTGCGCCGCCGTGTTTCTGATTGGCCTCGTAAATTCCGACGATGCTGTGCCCGAGCGGTGATGACTTGAGCCAGCCGGGCAGCGACTCGCGCAGGATACCCCTGCCCCGGTTCATGAAGTCACCGTCGTCGCTGACGCGGCCCTTGCCCGTGATCACGAGCACGACCCGCGCCCCTCGGGACAGTGAATCGGCCAGGAAACGCAAGCACGCGCGATGTGCGCGTTCGGCCGTCATACCATGGAGATCGATGCGCGCGTCAGGTTCCCTGGCACCCTTGCGCAAGCGCTCTGCGGTTCGACGATCCAATCCTGCTTCGGGTCGTCCGACCGGGCCAACCTCGGCATCGCGCCAGTCTACCGTTACATTGGAGTGTTTTTTACGATGCGATGTATCTGGCCTGAGCATCCGGATCATTTCGTCCGGAACCCGCATCTTCGCGTCGCGGTTTTCTGCAGACTCATCGAGCTTGGGTAACACCGTGAGCTTTGCGAGGTCCCTGTCTGTCGAATTGTCTTGCTGCTTCGACGGCCCGGTTTCCAAGCGTTGCGTCGTGCGCGCGACCTGATCCCAAAGAGATCGCTCTTCCGGCGCAAGATCCCGAGGCCCGCGCCGGGATCTGCCGCGCCCGGACAACTATTTTATACCGAAGACGCCGAGCGATCAGTCGCCCGTGCCGGTCAGCAGCCAATTCGGATCGACAGAGCCCATCTCGCGGCTGAACGTCCAGACATCGGATTGACGCCGTACCTCGTTTGGATCGCCCTCGACCACCCGGTTCTCGGCATCTCTCACTGCCGTAACCAGTTCGCCGACGAAGCGGACCGATACGTCAGCGACGCTTGCGTCATCGTCGAACTGAAGCTCTTCGACCGTTGCCTCACGTACGCCGATAAAGCGTGCTTCCACGCGCAACCCTGCTTCCTCGCGCGCTGCAATGCCTGACTGGAATGCCTGGAAGACATCCGGTGCCAGTAGTTGCTGGAGCGTATCGCGATCGCCTTCTTCGTAGGCCATCAGGATCATCTCGTAAGCGCTCCGCGCGCCATCGACAAACTCGGCAATGTCGAAATCATTCTCGACTGCGCGGATGCTATCCAGCGCCGATCTGCTGTGATCGGGCACGATCGCCGCGCCGCCGTCGTCTTCTTCTGCAAAGTCCGGGGCGGCAACCGGGCCCTGCCGAACCTCGCCCGTCTCGGCGACATCGGATTGACGTCTGACAATTCCAGGTGGTCCTTCGTGCCCGGTGCGCGTGCCAATCACCGACTTCAATCGGTACAGCACAACGGCTGCGATGGCGATAAGCACCACCAGTTCAATCATGTCGCTGCTCATGGCGCGCACCTCTGTTTCTACCCGTACCGCACATCCGATCGTGATCTCAGGCGCCGGGCGGTGTCATTTTGGACGTCATCTCTTATGTAGGGTGCAGCGCCGGACAAGTCCATCGCCGCAGGCGGGCCGACCCCGGGAAGATATGAGGAATGTGATGCTTCTATTCCTGTTGCTCGTCGCAGTGCCGGTGATCGAGATCGCGCTGTTCATCCAGATTGGTGGCGAAATCGGGACCTGGCCGACGATTGCGATCGTGATTCTAACTGCATTGGTCGGGTCGATCATGCTGCGGCAACAGGGACTCAGGGTCCTGCAGGATGTTCAAGGCAGATTGATGTCGGGTGAAGATCCCGGACGGCTCTTGGCGGATGGTGCAATGATACTTGTTGCGGGTGTCCTTTTGCTGACGCCCGGCTTTTTCACCGACGCCGTCGGGTTTCTGCTTCTTGTCCCGGCCGTCCGTGCGGCGGTTTACGCATTCCTGAAGACCCGGATCAAGCTGCGCACAGTTTCGGCAACTCACTCCGGACATAATCAGCGAGCCGAGTGGCCTTCGGGTTCTCAGACCGTAGATGGAACCTACGAGGACATAACCCCGGAAGACCGCGATACCGACCGACCGGAGCGTCCCCCTTCGTCTGGCTCACTGACGCACTGATCTGCATTGTGCAGCCGCGCTTGCCTCTGCGCGCCATGGACGTGACCCATCCTATCTGCTACGGCGCCGCGCGAGAGCAGATCAGGAGTGTTCAAGATGTCTGACGAAACGTCTCAGGCTGGTGCAGCGGATGAAAAGACCACCGCAGATCCAGATGCCAACGTGGATCCAAATCAGCCTCCGGGCTTGGCCATCGTCGCACACTACATCCGGGATCTGTCATTCGAGAACGTGGCCGCGCAGGAACCAGCGCAGCCACAGGGCCAGCCCGAGATAAACGTCACCGTCAACCTCGACGCTGCGGGTGGGCCCGAAGGCCGCTACCAGGTATCGATGAAAATCAATGCGACGGCCAAGACCGGTGACAAGACCCGGTTTCTGGTCGAGTTGGACTACATCGGGATCTTCAGCATCTCTAACGTGAAGCAGGAGCATATTCATCCGTTGCTCTTCATCGAGTGTCCACGGCAGCTTTTGCCATACGCCCGGCGTGTCGTTTCGGACGTGACGCGTGATGGTGGATACCCGCCCCTGATGCTCGACAACGTCGACTTCGCAAACCTCTATCGCCAGAAGCTCGAGCAGCTTCGGGCCGAGCAAGGCGCCGCTGCAACTCAACCCGCCGCAGAGGAACAGGCCACGACCTGACCACTGGTTCAAGCTGAGCCAGATTGCTCAAAGGCAAAATTGCCTTCACGGCCTTATCCGGCGCGCACCATCTCCAGCGTGCCGGAACATGGTTTAGAGTCGTAAGACCCAACGCCTTTGCCTGTTTCCCCGTCGAGTTGAACGTCGGCGCGCGCGCCACGAACACCTGCCACTCCGATTTTGCCGTTCAACTTGCCGTCCGGCCCGATATCTCCCCAGACGTCACCCAGTTTCGAGCCGTCCCGGATCTCTCCAACCAGTTTTCCGAACCTGACATCGACGATGATCGTGAACGCGTAGCATCCTGCCCCTGCCGGACTGGCTTTTCCCGTCCAGCGCCCGTCATACGGTGTCGGTATGCCAGTTTCGGGAAGCTCCGGAGCGCATCCCGCCAGTCCCAAGCAAACGATACCTGCAAGCCATCTCATCGCGCGCCGCTCCCATCTGGTGTTCATTGATCCAGTGGTATCCGGGCCCAATCGTGAACTCTGTGGGAATCCGCACATCGAATGCATCAGCAACGGTTCTGCGCGCAATGCGTCCAATGCCAATGATGCCATCAGATCAGATATCCAAGACCTGATCGGGCCGCACTTCCAAGCGCCTGCCCGCCGGATTATGAGCGTGCGATGAACCTATACAGACTCTTGCAGGAACGGACACACCCGGTTCGCGTCGGCCTGATCGGCTGCGGAAAGTTCGGGACGATGTTTCTCAATCAAGTGCCGACGACCCCGGGGATCGAGGTCGCGGTAATCGCCGATCTCTCTCCGGATCGTGCGATCAAGGCGATGCGGCATGTCGGGTGGGAGGAGGACCATATCGCGTCCGTTCGCCTGCTGGAGAACGGGTCCGACCTTGCCGCCCACCCGGACGTCGAGGTTGTGGTCGATGCAACAGGATCTCCGTCCGCAGGCATTTTGCACGCACGAACTGCGATCCGAAACGGCAAACATGTGATCATGGTCAACGTCGAGGCCGATGTTCTGGCCGGGCCGCTGCTGGCGGAAGAGGCGCGCAAGGCCGGTGTCGTCTACTCCATGGCCTATGGCGACCAACCCGCCATGACGGCGGAACTGGTCGATTGGGCGCGCGCATGCGGTTTCCCTGTCATTGCGGCGGGCAAGGGCACCCGGTTCCTGCCGGGCTTCCACCAGTCGACGCCGAAAACAGTCTGGCAGAACATAGGGCTCGATCCCGAAATGGCCGAGCGGGACGGGCTGAACCCGCAAATGTTCAACTCGTTCGTCGACGGCACAAAATCGGCGATCGAAATGGCCGCGATTGCCAATGCGTGCGATCTGACAGCGCCCGATGATGGCCTGTCCTTCCCGCCGTGCGGAACTGACCACCTCGCCCATGTTCTGCGCCCACGCGCGGATGGTGGCATGCTCGAGGCAAAGGGTGTTGTCGAGGTTGTTGCATCGGACGAGCCCGACGGTCGCCCCGTGACGAACGACTTGCGCTACGGCGTCTATGTCGTGATCGAGGGACCGAACGAATATGCGCGGCTTTGCTTCAAGCAATACGGCGTAACGACAGACTCCACGGGTATGTACACAGCGCTCTGGCGTCCGTTCCATCTGATCGGGCTCGAGCTCAACATCTCGATCCTGAATGCGGCCCTTCGTGGTGAGGCGACCGGGTCGTCCCGGACCTTCAAGGCGGATGTCATGGCGACGGCAAAACGCAACCTCAAAGCGGGCGAGAGTCTGGATGGCGAAGGGGGTTTTTGCGTCTATGGCAAACTTGCCCCTGCTCGAAAGTCCGTCGCTGCGGGAGCTTTGCCCCTTGGCCTCGCGCACGGCGTCCGCCTGAAAACGGATATCGCCGCAGGTCAGGTCGTTTGCTGGCAAGACGTCGAAATCGATGCCGCTTCGGCAGCAGTGAAATTCAGACGAAGCATGGAACAAAGCACCCTCTCTGCCGATTGAATGCAACTTCTAGCTGTAGTCTTCAAGAAAGTCGTATTCATTTCTACGTGGAAAACTTGCTTGAAAACTGGGGATCGAATGCGGATCGTCGGCGAAGTGCTTGTGAGAAAACATTTTATTCTGTTTCGAGCGAAACTTTTATAAATTTGCAAAAATACCGGTGCTGAGGTAGGTGGTCAGTTGACGGGGTTATGATGATGCGAGGTCGGCATGCATGTGCCTCAGCCATTGTTGGTGCCGTTGAGAGAGCTTGGTGCCTCTCACTTCTCGATCGTCCTCAACATGGTCAGTGACCGCGGATATCGCGTCTACTGCGATTACCCGCAGCAATGGCTGGATCTCTATTTCCGGCAAATGCTGTATCTGTGTGATCCGGTTTTCTTCTGCGCGCCTCATCTTGAGGACGCGACGACGTGGACCGAGATCGCGGCCGAGTTTCCCACCGATCATGTGGTCCGGAAAGCACGAGACTTCGGGCTGGACAACGGCATGACAATCCCGGTCGACATCGGCGACGACCGCCATCTTGTCTCGGTAACTCTGGACGATGTCGAAACTCCGTCGCGGTCACACCGCGATGCCTTGGTGCTCGCAGCACGAGAGCTCGTGGCGACGCTGGCGGACATGGCTGACCCAGAGGTTTCCCGTTTCCAGAGCCGCGTCCTTTTCCTGCAGGAGCAGGGACTGTCCACAGCCGAGATTGTCAGGATTATCAGTGGTGTGTACGATGGCGCAGAGATCGTTCTCGGAGCCGATGCAGCCTGCCCCAAACCGACCACCACAAGACAGATCGGCCACGCCTGAGCCGACAGAGCGCCGTTGCGTCACGCTGCACCCCTTGCCATTCCACGCTATGTCACCCGATGAGGAGGCGGAATGGTCAGCACGGGTTATGAGCAGCATCTGAAGAAGGAGCATCGCGTCGGCGACGTCGCGGCATTCCTGAAAGAGATCGTCTACGGTGGAAACGACGGCATCGTCACGACATTTGCCGTGGTGGCAGGTTTCGCAGGTGCCGGAGCCGAGGGTGCCGCCGCAGTCGGCACGATCGCCGTTCTGCTGTTCGGATTGGCGAACCTGCTCGCGGACGCGACGGCCATGGGTCTGGGTGCATTCCTGTCCTCACGCTCGGAGCGCGACGTCTACATGTCGAACCGGGCCAAGGAGCTCTACGAGATCGAACACAACGCCGATTTCGAACGCGCCGAGACGATCGACATCCTCAAGGAGAGGGGCGTTTCGGACGTCGACGCCAAGGCCTTCGCTGATCTTTACCAACGAAATCCGGAGCTTATGGCCGACTTCATGATGCAGTACGAACTCGGCATGTCAGACCCGCGCGAAGACAATCCCGCGATGAACGGCCTTGCCACGTTCATTTCTTTCATCGTTTTCGGGTCGATCCCGCTGATCCCATACTTCCTGGCGGAACCTTCGGTCGAGATCTTCTATGCCTCGGTCGGGTCAACGGCTCTGGCTCTGGTGATGCTGGGCTTGTTGCGCTGGTATGTGACCCGCGAGAACCTGGTGCGCTCGGTCGGCGAGACGGTTCTGGTCGGTGGAACCTGCGCCGTCATCGCGTATGCCGTCGGGATGGCTTTCGGCTAAGGATTTGAGCGGACGCAGCAGGTGAAGCGCTGCGTGAGTTTCTTCACGTAATTCTCCATTGAGCGGATAAGTGG
>ERZ1740062.443-NODE-443-length-23357-cov-4.978500_pt1 | contig 23357 bp, 20 predicted proteins | sample MGYA00581741_ERZ1740062 | MGnify/ENA primary metagenome ERZ1740062 (study PRJEB43018, sample SAMN04849747) | marine metagenome | isolation source: floating plastic debris | place: Pacific Ocean | collected 2008-09-01 | study: EMG produced TPA metagenomics assembly...
GCCTGAGGCCCATTCGCCTAGTACTACCGCTTTACCATTATCCACAAACTTTGCCTTGATTCGGTCCATTTCAGCTTCCAAATCCGCTTTGTCTTGGTCTGAGCCCCAAGTGGTATCCGTTCCTTCAAGGGTAAACGGAAATGGAAAATACGAGTGTAGGGAGATGATGGTGTTTACATCGTTATTGGGAATGATTAAAGCATCCATCACAAAAGGAATAGTGCTAGCAGCGTAACTTGAAATCATGATTTGACGCGTACTGTTGTTTCCCCCTGTGGCACGAATGGCATCCAGACTGGTTTTATGATATTGATTTACCATATCCCTTCCTTCTGCGGTTCCACCGGTCCATTCTTCGGCTGTACCTTCGTAACGCGGCTCGTTCAAGGTCTCAAAAATGAGGTAGTCTCCGTAGTTTTTGAATCGGTTCGCAATTTGCGTCCAAAGTTTGGAAAGCCTATCCTTTACTTCATCGCCCTTTTCGTAGGTGGGAATAATCCATGGGTCGTCATGGTGTACATTTACGATAACATACATGCCATTGGCTCTTCCATAGTTGACTACTTCTTCCACCCGGTCTAACCAGCTTTCTTCCACAAGAAAATCAGGTGCACCCCCTTGATGGTATTGCCAGGTTACCGGAACACGAAGGGTATTGAATCCGCGTCCAGCAACTTCATCTATCATGGCGCGGGTCGTTACAGGATTGCCCCAGAAGGTTTCGTCAGGGCCTTCTACATCTAAGCTGTTTCCAAGGTTCCAGCCTGTTTTCATTTCCGAAACAATTTCTATGGCGGATAGCCCCCGCATTATTCCATCATCGAACTCACTTGCTGGACCTTCGTTAGTATCATCGGGGTTGTCATCTTGAGGGTCTTCCTGCACGGTATCATCATCAGTAGGAACTATGGTGATACTTCCTGAGTCGGAACCACAGGAAAAAATGAATGTTAGCAATATAAAAAACAAGCCTGTCCGTTTCATATCCATTTTTTTATCAAAATTAATTCATCCTATATCAGGAGCATATTGGGTATGATGTAAAAGCTAATAGAAATGTCGCATCAACCTCCTTCAATAGGGTATTCCCATATTATCTCAACGTAGTAAAGGTCCTGTATGGTATATTTTCGAATCAAAACGGTATCCTGCCCTTTTAGCGCAAGGAATATGCTATTTTAGTATGTGATATGCCACAGATGAATCTTTTTAGAAATCCCTTATTGCTGCTGCTTGTGTTGGTCATGGGTTGCAAGGGCAAAAGCACCCAGCCTATCTATGAATACACCAATGCGCTGGTAAATGAATCCAGCCCTTATCTTTTGCAACATGCGCACAATCCTGTCAATTGGGAGGCATGGAGTCCAGAGGTTTTGGCGCGTGCTCAAAAAGAAGATAAACCTTTGTTGATTAGCATTGGGTATGCTTCATGTCATTGGTGCCACGTTATGGAAGACGAATGTTTTGAGGATTTGGAGGTGGCTCAAATGATGAATGACAACTTTATCAATATCAAAATTGACCGCGAAGAGCGACCGGATGTGGACCAAATTTATATGGATGCTTTGCAGTTAATGACCCAAAGCGGTGGATGGCCTTTGAATATTGTCGCCCTACCAGATGGGAAACCGTATTGGGGAACGACCTATTCTCCCAAAAAGGATTGGCTTAAGGCTTTGGAACAATCCCTGAAGCTTTTTAAAGAAGAACGTCCAAGGGTTGAAGAATATGCTGCTAATCTGTCCAAAGGAATTACCGCAGTGAACCTCATTGAAAAAAACCAACCCGAAATTTTTTTCGGATTGGAAGCGTTGAACGGGTCGGTACGAGAGTGGTCCCAATATTTTGACCTAGAAAACGGAGGTTATACTGGTGCTCCAAAATTCATGATGCCGAACAATTTTGATTTTCTGTTGCATTATGCCACAGCTACATCCGATACAGAGGTTATGAAATATGTCGATACCACATTGACCCGAATGGCTCGTGGTGGGGTTTTTGACCCCGTGGGAGGTGGTTTTTCCAGATATTCAGTAGATGAAAAGTGGCATGTGCCGCATTTTGAGAAAATGCTCTACGACAATGGCCAATTGGTTAGCTTGTATGCCAAAGCCTATGCCGTTACCAAAAACCCTGTTTACAAAAGGGTAGTAGAAAAAACCATTGCCTTTGTGGTGGAAGAACTGCAAGATGAGAATGGCGGTTTTTATTCCTCGTTGGATGCTGATAGCATGAATGGGGCAGGTGAGCTGGAAGAAGGAGCGTTTTATGTTTGGCAATCTTCGGAATTAGAGAAAGTGCTGGGGGACGACTTTTCCATTTTTAAGGAGTACTTCAATGTCAATTCCTATGGTCTTTGGGAGGAGAACAAGTATGTCCTTATTCAGACGGAGACGGCTAAGGCTGTTGCAGAAAAACACGGTATTACAGCCGAAGCTTTAGAGTCCAAAATTGAACAAGCGTTAGCAGTTTTGAAATCACAGCGTTCCCAACGGAGTAAACCCAGGTTGGACCATAAGATTTTAACTTCATGGAATGGGTTGATGCTTAATGGTCTTGTAGATGCATCCCGTTATTTGGAAAATGAAGAATTCTTGAAAATTGCGCTTGAAAATGCCGTTTTTCTAGAGCAGGAAATGATTAAAAAAGACTTTTCGCTTTATCGAACCCATAGCAATGGCGAAAGCAGTATCAATGGGTTTTTGGAGGATTACGCCTTATTGATTGAAGCCTTTATAAATCTTTACGAAGTTACTTTTGATAAAAAATGGCTGACCCAAGCCAAAAGGCTATTGACCCATACCAAAGCACATTTTTGGGATGAGACATCAAACATGTTTTTCTATACTTCCGACCAAGATGAATCCTTGATTCGAAGGAGTATGGAAACCCAGGACAATGTGATTTCGGCTTCCAATTCGGTCATGGCCAAGAATTTGACAAGATTGCACAAGCTTTTTCCAGATGAAGGCTATGGTGCAATGGCCAGACAAATGGTAGAAAACGTACAAAATGATTTCCCCGAAAGTGCGCAAGGCTATGCCAATTGGTTGCACTGTGTATTGTACCAAAACCTAGACTTTTACGAAGTGGCTATTGTTGGCGATAACTATCGCGCTATAGCACAATCCCTGCAAAAGAACTATTTGCCCAATACGATTATGGTAGCTTCCCCAAAAGAGGGTGAATTGGAACTACTGCAAGGTAGGTACAATAAAGGGCAGACCTTGGTGTATATCTGCATAGAGGGCGCTTGTAAATTACCGGTTCAGACTACTGAGGATGCCTTGGTGCAAATGGAGTCTAAAAAACCGGTCCAGTAAAAACTTACTTCTATTCAGCTTTTGAGCAGAGACCATTCTGATATTAAATCATATCCAAAAGGCTTTCCGCGTATTTTGAGATTTGTGCTTTGGTAACTGTTTCGTAATCTTTTTTACTTCGGGTGTAAAGATTCACAAAAGAAAAGGTTTTGGGATTATTCGTATCTGGAATAACTACGGCGAACCCCTTTTCATTGTAAACCATCATATAGATGCCGAGGCTGTTTTTAAACACAGCTTTGCCAAATGCTTCGCTAAGGCCTTCATCGTAGGTAAAAGTTGCTGGGAAACATTCGATGCACATAATTACAGAAAGGATGGGTTGGTCGTCTTTCAGCGCAAGCGTAATTTTCCGTTCCGGTGTAGGGCGTAGAGCACCTTTTTCCTCAAATTTTGCGATGTAAGAACCATTGATTTCTTCAGGGTCAATTTCTTGGGCGATTCCGTATCCTGTAAAACAGAGCAGTAATAGAAAGAGATATGTTTTCATTTGGTTTGCTTTTTAATTTATAGTGAAGTTGTTTGATGCTGGAATTGAAAGGCCCCAAAAATGGATTGGAGTCTTTCCGTTAAACCAAAACAACCAAACATTGCATGTTATTTAATGGAGACCGTTCCACCACAAGAAGAACTCGCGGAGTAGGCAAGAGGTCCAGCATTGCCAACTCTTGAACCTGAGTTGCTGTCAAAAGCATAGTAGTAGGTGGTTTTACAACTAAATCGCCCCGAGCTACCAGAATTTATGCGACTCCCGTTCATTGAACCAGATTCATATAAGTAGATATCGCGTCCGGTTTCATTTTTTATGGTTACATCATTCTCTTTGGCTTGCTTTTCCCAATAGGCGTTGTTTTCCTGTATACGGCGCCATTCTGGGGTATCCATGAGGTCTTCATTGTATTTTTTCATCGCAGCGAACATCAACTCCCTGCGTTCTTCAACAAGTTCTAGTCTTTTTGCGTTATTGGCATTCTGTTTCCATTTGGGTTCAATGGCTTGTTGTTTTGCCAATGCCTTGGTGAGGTAGTTTTGTACCAAATTGACGGCATCGACAGCTTGAAGCTTCTGTATGGAATTGTAAATCGCCTTTAATTCAGGATTCTTGTTTGCCATTTTTTTCATCATGGCTTGCTCCATACGCTCTTTGAGGGATAGTTTCTTTTTCTTTTTGGCACCGTCTTTTCCATCCCCTTCATTGAAATCTTCCCCATAACTTTCATGGATGTATAAACGATAGGGAACATAGGTTTCAGGGTCATCTTCTTTAAAGCTCGTGCTTAAATCAAAGACCACACCATCCACGATACATACTCGATTGGTCGAGCCGGGGCGGATTTCACGCGGGACATAGCCTACTTGCTTTTTTAGCTTATCGTTGCCTTCATAAAAAAGTTTGGCATAGGTTATGGGAAAGGCCATGTTATCTGGGATGAAATTATACTCATCTCCATAAATCTTCATTTCAAAATACTTATGTTCTGAAAAGTTTGGCTCAGCATGAATTTCCATCAATTCATGTTCTCCTTTTAAATCTATATAATCATAGTTTCCATTTTTGTTTTGCTTTACATCAAAGGCAATATATTTTCCTGTTTTTAGCGTTTTCAGTTGTTCAGTTTGGTTGATGACTTCTTGCGCACTTAAGGTCTTTGCAAGAAAAGTGAACAAGAGCGCGAATACTAATGTGGTGTTTTTCATTTTAAATTGTAATTGAATGAATTAGGGTTTATAAAGGTGCCATAGACCCTTTTCGTTGGATTATTTGTTAATTGGTAAGAACGATTTTTCGGATTCGGTGATTGTTGGTGTCGGTGATGATAAGGTCGCCAGATTGGTTCACATCAATATCCACCGGATTTCTGAAGCTCGCTTGATTGGTAGGGCCGTCAGTATCACCAAGAGATCCTACTCCTGCAATAACACTTACCGCGTTTTGGTTAGCAGTAGCAATTTTGAGTATTCTGTTGGTCGTATTCGATACTACAAAAATATTAGTGCTGTTAATTACTATCCCTGCGGGAGAACTCAGTCCGCCAGCGGTTCTTGAAATCGTTCCATTAGACCTTACTACGCCTACTGAGTTATTACCAGAATCACTTACATATACAGACCCTCCTGGAGTGAGTGCAACATCCTCGGGAGTTGATAGCCCGCTGCTAACGATTGTTGTTACTTCACCAGATGGAGTTATTCTGCGAACAGTACTATTTCCAGTATCAGCTACGTAAATATTGCCATTTGAATCAATGTCCATGCCTCTTGGAGCATTTAGACGAGCGTCTGCACCAGTGTCATCTACGTATCCAGAGGTTCCTCGTTGACCCGCTAGCACAGATTCAATGTATGTAGGGGACCCAAAAATCGTAGGTCCGGGTTCGAATTTAAAAATAACATGAGCTCCCGTATCCGAAACATAGATATTATCTGAAGCGTCGACAACGATATCACGCGGTGAAACAAAACGCAAACCGGTAAACACAGTACTTACCGCACCAGAAGAGGTAATTCGCCTGATGGCTTTGTTAGCATTGTCTACTACATAAACATCTCCATTACTTAAGGTATAAATACCTCTTGGAGAATTAAACTGTGCTGCAGTTCCAGTTCCGTCGGTATTGCCTTGAGTAGACCCTGCAAGAGTGGATACAGTGCCCACATTTTCAACTACATCGGTCACATTCACGGTAACGTTTACCCTTATGGTTTCAGCACCATCAGATACATCAATACTTATTTGATGCGAGGTAGATGTTTCAAAATCCAGACTTGCATTTTGACGCAAGCGTAGCGCTCCTGTTGAAGAAAGGTCAAACTTTACATCATTGTCGATGTCCACCGAAAAGGTCAGGGCATCACCGTCTTGGTCCGTGGCTACGATTTGTCCAATCAAAAAAGTATTGTCAATATCTTCTGCAACCGAGAAGGTTTGATTGCTTGCCTCAGGCTTATCGTTAAAGTCCGTTACATTAATGGTGATGTCAGCTTGCGTAGTCAATTCCCCGTCGCTTGCAATGACGGAAAGCACATATTGCGGCGTGGTCTCAAAATCAAGATTTCCTTGACTATTGTTTACCGTTCTGATTTCCCCAGAGGTTTCATCAAGCTGGAAAGTAGTCACCGTATCGTTCGGGTCCCATGAAAAAGTAATGTCATCATTATCGGGGTCACTCGCTACCAAAGTTGCCACCAAGCCACCTTGACCGGTAACAATTTCTTGTGCGCTGAAGGTTTGGGCCATAAAAGTTGGTGCCTGATTTTCGTTTACGTCTATCACGTTTATGGTTACATCCGCATTGGATGTTGCTTCGCCATCGGTAACATCGATGGATAGGGTATGGCTTGTTGCTGTCTCATAATCCAAGTTTTCGGTTGTGGCAAGACTGATATCGCCTCCGTCAGTAATTTCAAAAAGGTTGTTGCTATTGGTTTTAATAGTAAAGCTGAGGTCGTCTCCATCTGAATCTGTCGCGGCAACTTTTCCGATTACGGAAGCATCATCAATGGCTTCGGAGGCATTAAAACTTTGTGCCTGGATTGTGGGGGCATTGTTTTGGGGTTCTTGCGGTGTTCCGCCATTATCGTCTTTGCTACACGATAGTATTGCGAGTGTCGCAAAAAGGGGTAGCGCATGTCTGCGCAGTGTCGATTTCTTTCTCATTGAGGTTATTTTATCGATTATTTAAGTTTTTGAAGAAGCCATTGTTAAGATGGTCCTTCGTGAAAATATTTCGACAAAATAACGGGGCGGTGTTTTCTAAATTTCGTGAAGCAGAATCAGATTTCAGACATTTCAAATTACCATTTAGGACAGCTCAAAATGCTTTCAAATAGAATGTTAATTAATTGGTTTTCAGAATGATGCGGTATTGTCAAGGGTAATCTATCATTTCAGACAACCACTTTTTAAAAACAGACAATGACGCGCTTGCTAAACCCGACTGAACTCGATAAGCGTCCCGAAACGTTCCTTATACAATTGGTTCAAATACGTGCCATTGGTAAGGCCAACCGATAAGGCCAAATCATTTAGGGTAGTGACATTTCCTAATTCTACTTGCTGGCGGACTTTGGATAACTTCATCTCTCGAATGAACTGATTTGGGGTTAAGCCAGTTTCTTTCTTGATGGCTCTATATAGGGTTCTTTCTGAGATTTTTAAATCTTCGGATAATTGTGCCACCCCGTAATAGGAATTAGAGATATTGGATTCGACAAGTTGAATGCACCGTGTTAGCGTATCCGCCTTGAAGGGTTTTGTTTCTCCTTCATTTTCTTCAGGGATTTCTAAATTCCTTTCAATGTCGTTGGTCAAGATATTTTTTAGTCTGAGTAAAAGCTCATCTTCCACAAAGGGTTTGTTCAGATAATCATCAACGCCCAAGGTTTGCATATCCAGATTGCTGCCCATATCCGCCCTTGCGGTGATTACCACTATGGGAATTCTGGTTTGGTTCTTTTTCAATTCGGTAACCAATTGCTTACCATCCATAATGGGCATCATATAATCCGTAATAATGGCGTCTATTTTTTCTTTTCCAATAAGCTCCAGTGCTTGAACCCCATTTTCAGCAGTAATGGTGTGATATTCATTCAGAACGTCAACCAGATATTCGCGCATCTCCAAATTGTCATCGACCACCAGTATTTTTTTTCCAAGTAGGGATTGAAGCTTAGTCGTTTCTTGTGTATTTGAAAGGCTATCCGCTGGGTGTTCCTCTCCTTTTAAAGTAATTTGGACGGTAAGCCCACCTCTTGGATTATTACAGGCTTTTATACTTCCATGATGTAGTTCAATGATTTCTTTGGCAAAGGACAAACCAATTCCGCTCCCGTTTGATTTATTTATTTCATTTGGAGACTGGTAAAACCGTTCAAAAATCAATTCCAAATCCTCTTCAGGGACACCAATGGCATTATCTGATACGGTTATACTGACCCTATCGTTTTCTGTGGTAACCCCAAGCTTTACCTGGTCACCGCTTGATGAAAATTTGAAAGCGTTGGACAACAGGTTTCCCAAAACCCGTTCTAGGTATAAAGCGTCCACTTTGGCATAACCATCATGCTCATGCAAGCTCAAGTCTAGTGTTACAGACTTTTTTTCGTATATCGGTTGGAATTCCAAGTACGCACTTTGGACCAATTGATTTATGGAAACCACTTTTTTGTTCAATACCAAGGTTTCTGAATCTATTTTGGCGATATCCATAATGCCTGTCGTTAATACTTCTAATTTATGTACCTGAACTTGAATCTTACCCGCGGTTTCATGAAAACTTGAATTATTGGATTCCTTTAAGAGTCGGTGGGTTTGTCCTTTCAAGAGGGTAACCGGAGTGTTCATTTCGTGGGCAATGTTCACAAAAAAGTGGTTTTGAAAAGCATTTAAGGACTGGAGCTGTTTGTTTTGCTCGTCCAAGGTTTTATGAAGAGAGAGATTTTCCTTTAACTGCTTTTCCAAAGCACGCTCGTTATGTTCACTGTTCCTTTTGAAAAAGTCCATTATCAGAAATATGCCCACAAAGAGCAGTAGGGCATTCAAATAGCCGAAATACTGTTCAGGGTATATGTTCAAATACCAATTGGGAACATAAAATGCCGCAATGGACAAGACCAATAGGCTGTAATGCAAATAATATTTGTCAAACAAAAACAATGAGAATAGGGGAATCACAAAATACTGGTATTCCCCATAGTATCCTTTAAACGCAACGTTGCAATGGTACAAAAGCAATAAGAAAACCACAATCATGAAAGACAGCCGTGCGACTTTAAACCATCCTTTGCTCTGAAACCAAATAATCAAAAGGAAGAAAAGCATTTCCAACGTAAGTGCTATTAATTTCTCTGTGCTGTTTGTGTCTGTTATGAAATCAAAAATCAGGAAGAAAACTGCGTGAAACAAGGCAATGCCCGCGGTCAGATTCAGTACTTTGATTCTTTTTATTTCAGTTTCATTGGTGGTAATATGCGTTCCATTGGCAATAAAACGTTTCGCAAATGACATAAAGGCTGATTTCGTAAAATTGAGTTGTAAATATAATCCTGTCTGCCAATAAGAACCTCTATGGTTTTGTTTCAGATTTCGGACATGTTTTCAGATTTCAGACAGCAGGAAGTGCTTCTTAAAAGAAATTTGGTAAAATAACAGTATATCCTTTACAAGAAGTATAGCCAAACTGCTTCAAGGAAGATGCCGGAAAGGTACAACCCTAATGGTAATGAATGACACGATGGAAGTGATTTGCAAACGAGCAGTCGAAACGGTAAAAAATCTCTTGTAATGAAGAGATACTGAAACCCTTAAGGCAGTGCTGGATTGTTCAACAGATTGAAGAATTCTGTGCGCTTTTCAACGGAATTGAATACACCGCCGTATTCCATAGTTGTAGTAAAGCTCTCTTTATCTTTAATGCCTCTTGAAGAAACACAAAGATGTTTGGCATGTACCATTACGATGACATCTTCGGTTTCTAAAATATTCTTAAGGTCCTCAAATACTTGAAGGCTTAAGCGCTCCTGTACCTGTGGGCGATGGGAATAATAGTCCACCAACCTATTGATTTTGGACAATCCCACCACTTTTTCCTTTGGAATATACCCTACATGGGCTTTTCCAACAATAGGCAAAAAGTGATGCTCACAAGAGGAGTCGATATTGATATCCTGTTCCACCAATATTTGATGGTAACCATATGTATTTGGGAAGGTTGAGATTTTTGGTTTGTTGGCTGGGTTCAAACCATAAAATAACTCTTTTACATACATCTTCGCAAAACGATAGGGCGTGCCGGAAAGACTTTCATCGGTTAAATCGAGCCCAAGTTCTTCCATTATTTTTTTAAAGTGAAACTTGATGGTTTCTACCTTTTCATCATCTGTTCGAAGAAACGCATCATCTCGCATTGGGGTCTCCACAGAGGTGGCAATGTGATTGTCTCCGATACTTTCAAGGTCATAATTGTTCATAACTCACCAAATTAATTCATCAAGTAGTCGTGCAGCAGGTTTCATCCTTGCATTGGCAATACTGCCTATTGTAAAAATGCAGAAAAATCAAACTCAACGTGGGGAAATAAATTGCAGCTTCAAACAACGGAAACCATTTCAATTTTTCATTTAGCACAACCAAGGCCAGTAATCCCCAACAAATCCATAAAGCATATTTCATCCAAGTCTTTGCTGTTTTTTGGGCTGACCAAAACACAGCTAAAAAAGCAATGGAAAGAAACAAAAGGTCCAGAGCACCCCACCAAACCGGATGTGCGGCATCATGTTCTGAACCTAATGCTGCATGGGCCATAAAAAGAAAGGGTGTAGCCAAGCAATGCACAAAACATAAAACACTGGCCGATGCGCCCAAAAGGTCTGATTTTGTATTGAGCCGCTCCAAATAAATCATGAATCCAATCTTATCAAGTTAGTAGCTGGAATAGTATCTAGCTACGTTAAAAGCGAGTGCAAAGGTAACAGAATTTTAGCAAATGCGACTAAGTTGCATTTCTATTTCTTGTTACTTTTGTGAAAATTTTTTGATGGTCAAAACCAAAAACTTAGCGTTCGCTTACGAAGGTGGACAAAAGCTTTTTTTTCCTGATTTGGAATTGCCAGCAGGAGAGCATCTTTTGATAATTGGTCCTTCGGGCGTAGGTAAAACTACACTGCTTCATCTTTTATCCGGACTTTTACCTCCGTCGCAAGGTGCAATTCATGTTGGTGAAACAGCATTGACCGCTTTGACGCGTAAGGAACTGGATATGTTTCGCGGAGCACATATGGGAATCGTCTTCCAACAGTACCATTTCATCAAATCTTTGACAGTGTCCGAAAACATGAAGCTTCGGCAAAGTTACCCCCAAAACGCGGACGACAAACAACGCAGAAACCTGCTTTCAGAACGACTCGGATTAGCAGATTGTTCGTCCAAAAAGGTAACCGAGTTGAGTCAAGGACAAAAACAACGACTCTCTATTGCTTTAGGATTAATTCATAAACCGCAGATTGTTTTCGCCGATGAACCTACTTCAAATTTAGATGATGAGAATTGTGACAGGGTGGTGCAATTGCTGAAAGATGAAGCAGAAATCTGTAAAAGTAGTCTGGTCATTATTACCCATGACCAACGTGTAAAGTCTCATTTTCAAAATCAGGTTGTCTTATGAAGTTGAGTTACTTGGCTTTTAAAAATATGGTATCCAAGCCGCTGAATTTGGCCTTGAGCCTGATGTTATTGTGGTTAAGTATTTCGTTGGTCACTTTCGTTTTTCAGCTCAGTGAACAGCTTTCGGGGCAATTGGACAAAAATATAGCCCCTTTTGATATGGTCGTTGGGGCCAAAGGGAGTCCATTACAGTTGGTGTTGTCATCAGTACTGCATATTGATGTTCCTACTGGTAACATTCCTCTGTCCGAAGCAAAAAAATTGCAAAAGCATCCGTTTGTCAAAATTGCTATTCCCGTTTCTTATGGGGATAACCATAAAGGGTTTCGCATCTTAGGTACTGAGCTCGGATATTTAGAACAATACAATGCCGAATTAGCAAGTGGCACCTTGTTTCAGAAATCTTTTGAGGTGGTAGTAGGTAGTTCGGTAGCCGAACGGTTGGGAATGAAGCTTGGCGACACCTTTGTCGGTGCACACGGACTAGCCGAGGCAGGTGGGGAATTGCATGAAGACCGCCCTTATACCGTTACCGGAATCTTACAACCAACAGGCACGGTGATAGACCAACTGTTGATTTCCAATCTAGAAAGTGTTTGGGAAGCCCATGAGCATGGAGAAGAGGGGACTAACGATGACGCTCAAAAGAATAGTGAACATGAACATGATGACCAGGGGGACCACGACCATGATGATCATGACCATGACGACGAATCCCATGAAGGACATCAACATGAAGAAACGGAGCACGATCATGATGCACATGATGAAGAACATGACCATAATGAAGACAAGGAAATCACTTCTTTATTGGTAAAGTTCAAAAGTCCTTTAGGCATGGTACAGCTCCCTCGGTTCATCAACGAGAATACTGAGATGCAAGCTGCTTTACCTGGATACGAAGTGCAACGCCTAACCAAGCTTTTAGGTTCAGGTGTGCAAACCATTAATGGCATTGCTTTTGCAATATTATTGGTGTCGGCACTGAGCATATTCATAAGCCTTCTTAAAACCATTCGTGAACGAAGACAAGAGTTAGCCTTATTGCGAACGTATGGATTGAGCACCCGCCAATTACTGGGCTTGGCTTTGCGAGAGGGACTCTTTTTGGCCTTGATAGGTTTTGTTTTGGGATGGATTTTAGGTCGGTTGGGTGTTTTGGGAGTTTCCCAATATTTGAAGAAGGTCTACGGATACGGTCTGGAACTGAGAGGTCCTGATATCTTTGAGTTTTACTTATTAGGGCTAACCTTAATTTTGACCTTTATTGCTGCTTTGTTGGCGTCAAGTTCTATCTTTAAACTAAATGTTGCTAAAACCCTATCTGATGCGTAAAGGTTTTGTGTGTTTTTTCTTTTTGGTTTTTGTTGCTGTTTCTGGAATGGCACAAGTAAAATTGACATGGAAAGATTTCGCGGATATTGATTTTGAATCGGTGTATAATGAAAAGTATGAGGTATACTTTTTGAAACCGAAATTTGGTCAAAAAATAAAAACTTATCAGGGTAAAAAGATATCAATCACAGGTTTCTTCCTTGACCTTTCGGGTAGTGGAGAGATTTTTTTGGTATCCCAAAACCCAATGGCCTCTTGCTTTTTTTGTGGAGCAGCCGGGCCGGAAACCATCATCGAGGTCAGTTTTAAAGAAAAACAGTCTTTTAGGACCGACCAAATTGTCTCGGTAACGGGTATTTTAGAGCTCAATGTCGATGACGTAGATCATTGTAATTATATTCTGAACCTAGCTTCGGGTAGGTTGGTAAACTAAAAATCGTGCGCGGATTTTTTGTCTTCATTATCATCTGGTATAGTGCCAGTACCTATGGACAAAAGGTGATAAATTGGTCCGATCTTACCCAAGGAATCTCTTGGGAGGCCCCCTCTTTGGAAAATCTGTTTCCAGGATTCCAGGAGGCCAGTTTTTCTCAAGATATGCAAGACCTGGAGGGAAAAAAGGTGATTTTGACCGGGTATTATTTGATTTTGGATAGTCGACAATCCGTTTTTCTACTTTCCAAAAACCCTATGGCATCCTGTTTTTTCTGCGGTAATGGCGGACCTGAAACTGTTGTGGATTTGCGATTTAGTGAACCGCCGAAGTTCGATATGGACGATTTACTTTCTGTAGAAGGTGTATTGCGTCTCAATCCAGACGACCCAGAACTCTGCTATTATCGCATCGAGGAAGCTAATGCCGTGCGCTATTAGAGCGACTATGAAACCTCAAGCGCCAAACATAAATTCAAATACCTAAACCAAAATAATTACAAACGATGAAAAGGTTGATTTTTACATTCCTCTTCTGTTCGGCAATCTTGAGTTTTGCACAGGAACTTGAAGTCCCAAAAAGTTATAGCAACATCCAAAAAGACGAAAGCGGTCTGTTTTTGGAAATGAATGGGGAACGCTTCTATGCCACAGAAAATGCTACCCCACAATACAGTCTGGAACAATTGTTTGGAAATCCAAAAGGAACCGAAGAAGGGGTACTGATGGATTTTGGTGATTTTGAAGGAAAGATTACCTATGGGCTTATTCCCTACGGTAAAGCACCCCATCCCTTGCCTGTATTTCGGTTTGAAAAGAAATTGGAAAACGGCAAAGCATCCATCAATATCAAAGATGATTTTAAATATCCGTATGATTTTGTGGACTGGCAAAACAACCAAAAACTAAGTATTGGGTATCGTTTGACGAATACGGACGGTATGGTCGTTTACGATGGAGAAGTTTCGTTACAAGGCAAAGGGCCTTTTCAAGCGGTGGCTAGTATTTTTGAAGGGCCTTTCATAAACAAATTGAAGGATACGAGCGCTACTATTTGGTTCAATACCACTCTATCTACAGAAGCCTCAATACACATTGACGGCAAAGTGTTGGAAAGTTCCAAAGGAACCCATCATGAAATCGATATTACCGATTTACTTCCCGATACCAAATATGAATACAAAGTAGTTTACGGGGATTTTTCTCAAACCTATCACTTGCATACAGCGCCAAAAGCGGGTGCGCGAAAACCTTTTGTTTTTGCGTATACCAGTGATAGTAGACATGCAACCGGAAGTGGAGAGCGCAAAATATACGGCGCCAACGCCTACATCATGAAGAAAATTGCAGCTTTGGCGTACGCAAATAACGCGGCCTTCATGCAATTTAGTGGTGACCTTATTAATGGATATCTACAAACCTACGCCGAAACCCAAGTACAATACACCAATTGGAAAAAAGCCGTTGAACCCTTTTGGCACTATATGCCGTTTCAAGTGGGTATGGGCAACCATGAAGCCTTGGGCTATATCTTTCGCAATGAAGAAGGAAGAAGCCGCGGTTTCGTAGACAAGTTTCCTTTTGCCTCCGAATCTGGGGAAGCATCTTTCGCAAGCGCCTTCGTGAATCCGGTTTCCAGCCTGGTTAGTGAAGATGGAAGTGCGTACGATCCATCGCCAGAAACCATGGATTTTCCATCCTATTCCGAAAATGTTTTCCAGTATCGTTATGACAACGTAGCCGTTGTGGTGTTGAACAGTGATTATTGGTACGCACCAAGCTTATCGCGAAATACAGCCACTTCAGGGGGACTGCATGGCTACCTTATGGATAATCAGTTACAATGGCTTGAGGAGACCATTGTTGCTCTTGAAAAGGACGCCACCATCGACCATATTTTTGTAACGCAACATACGCCTGCATTTCCGAATGGGGGACATAGCCGTGACGATATGTGGTACAGTGGGAACAACGAAAAGAGACCGTACGTGGCTGGCAAAGCGTTGGACAAAGGCATTATAGAGCGTCGTGACCAATACCTTGACATTCTTATCAATAAGAGCAAAAAAGTATTGGCGATTTTAACGGGGGATGAACACAATTATAACCGATTAAAATTGACTAAGGCGGTAACCATTTATCCAGAGAACTATCCCAATCCAAAGCTTGATGTATCAAGGCCTATTTATCAAATCAATAACGGTGCTGCGGGTGCTCCTTACTACGCCCAAGAACTTTTGCCGTGGAGCGAACACACCAAAGCATTTAGTGTTGAAAATGCGCTTTGTTTATTTCATGTGGATGGCCCAAGCGTAAAAATGGAGGTGATAAATCCAGATACACTAAATGTTATCGATGAGATTGAGCTGCGTTGAGTTTAAGGGAGTGCATAAGTGGAACTAATCAAAGCTGTTTCTAATTTCACCAACTACACGGAGGCACAATCAGAACATTGTCCGACCAATAGAAGTGAAACAGATTCTACAGTATGCTTTGAAACGTCTGGGATGGAAACGCTCATCGGCAAACATTCCGTTTTCCCGCAATCCTTACATTGAAAATGTGGATGGGTATCCAAATTGGCCTTGCCGGAAAGGAGGTTCTTATTCCCCAACGCGTACCAAGTAAGACCATCACTCCCTGTAAATGAATGGAGTATACCTTCATCTTCCAGTCGTTCTAGAATTCGATACACCGTGGATCGATTCATATGGTCTTGAAATTGTTCCACAAGTGCTACCGTAGATAAGGCCACTTCTTGTTCTGCAAATGCATTTAGTAAAGCCTTTACTGACTTGGTTATTCTGATAACCCCCATTAGACAAATTTATTGCAACTTTGTCGCATTAACAAATCCATTTGTTATTTTTACAATTCCATTGAAGATAAGAAATTCATTATATGAAAAACGGCGCTGGTCAAATACAAAAATTCAACTATTCTGACTTTCTGGGTGTAGCTGCCAGTGGTCTATGTGCCATTCATTGTGCCTTAACCCCACTATTTTTTGCTGCTAAACCCGTTTTGGAAAGTACCATGGGTCACCACCATCATCATGGAGATGGGTTCTGGTCGCTGTTGGATTATCTGTTTTTGTTGTTGAGTCTGGTTGCAGTGTGGTATTCTGCTAAACATACACATCATAAAGGTATTAAGAAGGTGTTATGGGGAGCTTGGGTCGTTTTTGCTATTGGACTTTTAGCGGAAATCTTTCATGTTGAATACGGTATATGGTTGATGTATTTGGGCTCCATTGCATTGGTTGTGACACATTCTTATAACCACTTGTACTGTAAAAGAACACATTCCAATATCACTACTAAAAGTACAGTAAGATGATATCTACAAACATTCAATATAGCAATGCGGCTATCGGGCAAGACCCGGGAGTATTGTCAGAAATACATTCCCAAACCAAAAACATAGCCATTTGTGAACGCAGCATAGAACACCTGGAACCAAATTTGGCGGTTGCCATTGAGCAGCCCATTGACTTTCGGGCAAGTGGTGCCATCCAAGATGTTTCTGTTTCCCTAAAGGATTATTTTGAGGCTCAACCACATCTTGATGAAGCCTTGATTCAAGATGTTTTGCACCTTTTGGGTTTGTTTGAAGAGCTTACCAAAGTTTCCACTTTTCGACTTTCGCTCGTAAAAGTAAGTCGCACTATGTGCCCTAGGTTTCACGCCGATCATAATCAACTTCGCATGTTGTGTACCTATTTCGGTCCTGGCACTTTGTGGTTACCTGATGAAGCAGTGGATAGAAAAGCATATCGAACCGGAAAAACAAATGAAAGCATCTTGTTGAATGAAGGTCTTGTTCAACAGGTAAATACAGGTAATCTTGTTGTATTGAAAGGGTCAATGTATCCGGGAAACAACCCAATATTACACCGTAGCCCTAGTATTGGGGATAACGGGGAGGAGCGAATATTGCTAACCATGGATACCAATCAATCCATGCGTTTTCCCGATTAACCTTCCTTGGGAGTAGGGGGGGATTTGAATTAAAAAATAGGTTCCTGTACTTTTACCATTTTTAAATATAGGAAGTAAGGAAGTCCAAAATTCGAGTTAGGTGGAAAAAATCAAAATTGGAATTATCAATGTATCCGATAGGGCAAGTCGTGGTGAATATGCCGATTTGCCAGGTCAGGAGGTCAAGCGTCTTTTAGGATTGTGGTTGAGTAGTCCATGGGAAGCGGCGTATGCAGTCATTCCAGATGAACAAAACCTTCTGGAAAAGGAACTAATTCATATGGCCGATGAACTAGGCTGCTGTTTGATTGTGACCACTGGCGGCACCGGTCCTGCAGTTAGAGATGTAACTCCCGAGGCGACCATGGCAGTTTCCGAAAAGCTACTTCCTGGATTCGGGGAATTGATGCGACAAACCAGTTTGCAGTATGTCCCTACAGCGATTCTTTCCCGCCAGACGGCCGGAATCCGTGGCAGTTCATTAATTGTCAATCTGCCTGGGACACCCAAATCCATAAAAGAATGTTTGGAAGTTGTTTTTCCTGCAATTCCTTATTGTATTGACTTGATTGACGGGCCTTACCTCGAAACTAATCCAGAGGAAATGAAGGTGTTTAGACCAAGTCAAAAATAAATTCGGTTTTTAACCTAAAACGGAACCACCAATATTTCAACACGCCGGGTTTTCAGCCGGTTTTCAGCCGTATCATTGGCCACAATAGGTTGACTTTCTCCGTGACCCACAATTTTCCACTTGAAACTTGGGTTTTTTAGCGCGGATTGGAGGGCGCTGGCTACACTGGCCGCTCTTTTTTCAGATAAAATGCGGTTGCTTGCATCGCTTCCCACATCATCAGTATGGCCTTCAACCGTTATTGTCCCTTTGGGAATGTTTATCAATTGTTCCGACAGTTCTTTTATTGCTTCTAAGCCTTCTGGCTTTAAATCGGCTTTGCCTGTTTCGAAAAGTACGGCACTATCCAGATTCAATCGTAACGCCCCGCCGATAGCGGCTACGGCGTCGATATCCGCTCCTGGGGGAAAACCGCTATTGGTATTCAAATCCACGAGTTTTAAGTAATTGAAGGTTTCACCAGGCTTCACAAAAGGAGAAATATCCAATCCTGATGTTCCTCCCTTTATCTTTCCTATGTCAATCCAGGTTTTACCATCTTTTGATATGGATAAAGCTGTCGGTTCTTTAATGCTTCCAATTTCAAAAACATAGATATCCGGACCATTAACATCCGTAAAGGAATTGTCATCAAAGAACACTACAATACTTCCTTCAAGGCCTAAGTTGGTAAACTCCTCTCTTTTAGGCTGTTGTCCTTTAGATGGCCCCAAAACACTTTCGGGATTTTCACCACCTTGTTTCCCAGCAGTGTAGACCACCAAAGAGTCCGCAAAAGAAATATCGCCCATAGGCAGGTAGACCATTTCCATTTGGGAGTCTATATAAACATCTTCAATACTTTCAGTAAGTGCATACCATGAAGGGTTGGCTCTGTAAAAGGCTTCCTTCTTTAGTGCTGCTTTTCTTTTGAAATCTGCCGTTCTTTCTCTGGCTTCTGTTTTGTTTTCTTCTAGTATTTCCACAAAGTTTTGCGAAGCTTCTCCGCTGGCGATGTAATCCTCTATTTGAGGGTTGGATAGGCTGTTTTCGATTTCAACGGCATTTTTCACACTAGTGATATTGAAATCCGACATTGCGGTAAGGGCCAAGGAAACCTCTTCTTCACTAATGCCGGCCATGGCTGCAAAACTTTCTCTAGCTTGGGCGCCTTGTTCGCTTTTTAGAAATTCCAGATTAATATTCCCACTTTCGTCAAAGAGACTATTACCCAAAGAGTCTTTAGCATTGCCTCCAATAAAAAGATTTCCAAGACCGCTCATGGCCTCTTTCATCGCTGCTCCTGCTTCTTCCATACCCTCGTCCAAGCCAATGCTATCTGTCGATTCGGTTAGTTCTTCGATAGCATCTATCTGTGGTTCTTCCGTCTTTTTATCCTTGCAACTCCCAAGGAACAGTCCTACCAAAAGGAGTAAGACAAGAAATGTACGATGCACCATTTTATTTATAGCTTGCATAATAGACTTTGATGAATTCGTAATACATAAACCCATGTCGTCCGTACCAGTTTTCTTCGCCAAGTAATTGTTCACATTGGTCTATTTTCTGCAATACTTGATACTGAAGGTCTATTAACTCACGGTATTTATTGGTATAGGTTTGGTCAAAGCTTTCCATCTTTTTCAAGATTTTTGCGCGTTCTTTTTGCCAGACCAGTCCACTTACTGCATGGATTCCCGAAAAATTATCTCCAAAGGACACTCCATAGTCCACGGTCTTTTTTATGTCAATTCCAATTTTTTTAAGCTTTTCCAGCGTGTAGCGGTTGTGGTTGAAGTCCGCGTAGGCTCGTTCTAAACATTCACAACCTTCACTTTGCTCGGCGTTATTACCACTAGTTGAACTTCCGGACTCATCAAATGCACTAAAATCCCCTGCCTGTTTACTTTCATCCTCACCTTCACCTTTGCTATTGTCTCTATCCTTGTCTTTTTGCGCTTCTCTATCGGGGTCTTTTTTACTTTCCCTGTCTTCTTGTTTTTGAGAGTCCAATTCTGTTTCTGAGTCATTTTCTGAACTTTCTGTGGTTTCTGAACTTTCTGAATTTCGCTGTTGTATTTGTGTCATCTCGCGTCCATAGGCCGCCATTACATCACTTACGTTTTGTGAATAGTTGGCTGCGGCATCTGCGCGGCCCTGTTCAAGGGCTCGTGATGCACTGCTCAACGCATTTTGGTAGCTCTGCGTTGCGATTGAAATAGTATTTGCATCCCCATCTGCGTTCCTTATTTCAGCATTAAATTGCTCTCTAAGGGATTCACTCACCACTGAAAAGTTTGATGTATGTGCTTCAATCAAAGAATTTCGGACTTCTTCGGCTTGCCTTAACCCCCTTTCTTTTCGTTCCTCTACTTTCGCTATGGCATCTTCGGTGTTTTCATCCTTTCCATCAACGGATTCTTCTGAAGAAGCATCGCTTTCTGAATTTGAATCCCCAGTGTAGTTTTTAGCAGCGTCTCCTCCGCTTGTGTTTTCGCTACTTGTAGAGCCCCTTGATTCGCTTCTTTGCGCTGTTTCGTAGCAACTGGATGGTAAGCTAGGTTGTCCTCTTGGGTCCATATCAGGTTCGTAATCACGGTCATCTGTGGTCAATAACCTTAGATTTTCCCAGCGGTTGGGGTCCGCATAAAATTGTAATACCGCATCACTGCTATTTTGGGCTATATTGGTAAGAACCCCACCAATACTTCCTTTTCCTGAGGCCACCTTGCTCAAGGAGCCACCTAAACTGGAGACCACCCCAGCATTAAGTGATGAAAAAGTTATCAGCGCCAGGATAACGTTTATCGCGCTACGTTTTCGAAAAACTAGGAAAAGCAAAAGAAGGATGATAACAAATCCAACAACAGCCAAAATAATGAGCAAGGTGTTGGAGCCACCGTCGGAGGTTGTTCCATCTGAACTTGGCATGCTTTCGCTAGCATCTCCGGACTTTTTCATGGTGTTACTGGCAACAAAGAGAGTACTCTGCGGGAATAGCTCATGTCCAGCAGATACAGCAACAATAAATTCGATTCCCTTTTTCGCGCCAGAGATAATAATCCCAAACTGCCTTGCTGTTTTGAAGACGTTTTCGAAACGACCATTTCTAGTTTTTCCGCTTCGTTCGATTTCCTCCCAATTCTTTCTTACGATTTTAACCTCTAGTTCATCACCACTTTCGGTAAACACTTGTACCATGGCAGGTCGTAGAATGTAACCAAAGTTTTTAATGGCAATTCTACTTTCCTCACCATCGGTAATACCGCTGAAGTAGCGGATGACATAGTCTTCATCTTCTTCGGGTAAGGGTAAGTCTTCTGCTACCACGGGAATCTCATCATCATCGTCTATGGAAGGAGGTCTCAAATCTTTTACATCTTGCGCAAAACAAGAAATACTCACAAAAAGCAGCCCATAAAAAAGGCTATTGCTTAGCTGTTTTAATGCCATGGTTCTAGTTTAAAAAGTGGTTTTGTAGTCTTTAGTATCTATGGTGAGGTCTTCCGAACCGATTTCCCGGCAAACCATATGAATGGTTTTGGGTTTTCGTTTACTGGTATCGACAATTTTGATTTCCAAGGCCAAGCCATCAACCAAATTCATCCATTGTGCAGAATTTTTCTTTTGCTTTCGTTGTCCCATACTTTTGAACATGTTGGAAAACTTTGGGTCCAACTCATTAGTGACCCAGACCGTGCCTGAATACTGTTCATTGCCGACATCGTATCCGGCACAGGTGTACCCTAATATCTCTTTTGTTTCACCGTTCGGTTTTACAGTCCAGTCTTGACTTACCAGCGTACTGTTGGACATTCCCTTGGAAAAGGGGATGGTAGTGCGGTTTCTAAAATCTCCAAAATCGGATAGGGCGAATATCTTTTTCTGGTTCGCATCAATGATGGAAATGGTTTTTTGACCTGGCTTGAGCTCAATTTCACTGGCAGCAGCGCCTTGTGTTGGACCCACGCGATACTTTGTAACGAGACTATTCTTTTTGTCTATGATTTCAAACACTAAATAATCGGTGAAATTGAAAACCGTGTTGCCTACCGCTTCTTCGGGTTTTCCGTCGATAACCTTATCCAATGCTTTGTCGGTCTCCTCGGAAGTTTCATTTTCGACCCGTCTTTCAACTGTTCGCTCGGCCGCCTTTTTGGCCTTGTCGCCTAGTTTCTTCAGAAATTGGGCTTGCAGATTGAAAGTGGGGTAAACCATCAAAAGGGCAATGATTACAAGTGTTCTCATCGGTTCTAATTTTTATTGATTTTCGAATTTGCCTGAATGTCTTTGCGAATAAGGCTGTCTAATACGGTTCTTATGGAATCCCTGCGTTTTGGAGAAGGTTCTTGGGCTTGTAGTTCGTACATGGCCCAATAGGTTGCTTTGGTTTTCGGGTCCAGGTTGCCCTTGTTCATGAAGTCTTCGAAATTCTCTATTCCTTTAAAAGGGTCTTTGGTGCCATCGATATCTTTTTCAAGGTCACCAAAGGCATGCCCTAGGGTTTTGGACATCATGTCCATCATGCTACCCTCTTGTTGAGGAGTGTTTTTATCTTTTTTAGTATCTGTGGTTTGTGCACTGACTCCTGTCGCGCATATGATGAGTGCTATGATTAATACCAACTGTTTTAATTTCATTTTTTAGCGTTTTGGTTATACTTAATTTTTACTTCGTTAGTTGGGGAAAGTAGTTGTGCCAACTGTTTTTGAATGTGGCTCATCTGGGCCAGCATGGCGTCATTTTGCTGTTGTAAGTCTCGAATCTGGGATTGTTGTTCTTGTATGGCTTTAGTGAGTACGGGTACAAAATCATTGTAACGTAGGCTCAGATATCCGTTATCATCCTTGGTCAGAATACCTTGATTTTCATACCCCAATTGCTCTAGCACGGTTTCTACTTCTTGAGCAATAAAACCGGTTTCCCGGGTTTTGTTATCGTTGTTTTTACGAACATAGTCTACCGGGTGCAATTGGTTAACTAGACTGAGCCCATAAGGCAGGTCCTGGATATCGGTCTTCCAACGCCGGTCCGACGTAACTGTCCAAGCGACTTGAATTTGGGCCAATGAGATATTGGTATTACCGATTCGCACTTGGTTGGAAACTGTACCAATAGGCACTTGTGCATCTGCACCTATACCAATATTGTTGCTGCCCACAGTCACCGTATTTAAAGAGTTTGCACCTATTGCAGTATTACCAGAACCTGAGGTATTCCTATTGAGTGCACGACTACCGGTAGCTGTATTTAAAAATCCAAAAGTGTTCGATGCCAAGGCACTATACCCCAAACTTGAATTATTGAAACCAATGGTATTGCTAGAAAGCGAGTTTACTCCTACAGCAGTATTTTCTTCGCCAGATGAGTTTGCGAAAAGAGAACCATAGCCCGCTGCGGTGTTATTTCTTCCTGTGGTGTTTAGAAATAATGCTTGGCCTAATGCGGTGTTAAAACTCCCAGTGGTATTAAATTCAAGTGCAGAACGGCCAATAGCTGTATTGTTTTCTCCA